>JACXXQ010000025.1_pt1 | contig 124818 bp, 120 predicted proteins | sample 8621361 | NCBI WGS metagenome assembly JACXXQ01 (sample SAMN15503820, study PRJNA645414) | gut metagenome | isolation source: feces | host: Bos taurus | place: USA | collected 2016 | reverse complement strand
TAATATTCTACTTGACAAGGAATTGTATATAAAAAAGTGAAGTATCCTGCCATGACTAACGGTACAACACAATAAACAGAATCCCAATATGATTTAGGCCCCAATAACTTTATTAATTCAGGAGATATTAATAAAACTACGAGACATAAAAAAAGCATTCCAATAATATAATTTGAACTTTCCTTTTTTATTGCCTTTTCATCGCCATCATGCATCTTTTGATAAAACCAAGGTCCCCAAACATTATCTACTGATGCCATAATCACAATTATAATAGCTAATATATTATAGGCAAAGCTATAAATCCCTGCTTCACTAATACCTACCATCTGAGAAATCATAATACGATCAAATTGATTAAGAATTACTTGAGAAATTGCATGTGGGATTAAGGGCAAACTGAATATTAAAGCATATGACCAAAAAAATTTAGAAATTCTAGGTCTAGCCTGCCTAAAAAAGTATTGCCAAACGTATAAAATAATAAAAAAATACGGAATAACGGTTCCTATAATTCGACCTAATGCACGTTGATCATTAAATATTGACAATATCAAAATAAGTGATATACCTATATTCCCTATAGAATTAAAGGCTGCAATTTGTATATACTTCTTATAAGAATAGCTCAATCCAACATGCGCATTATATACAGAAAGCACTCCTGTTCCCAACGACTGGATTAATAATAGAACTAGGACATCATAATTCATACCGGTAAAATTTCTAATAGAATTCCTACCAAAAGTAGCTAATAATAATGCACCTAAAAAGCTTATAATTTGTATGACAAGTATTGATGAAACATAGCTAGAATATTTTTCACCAAAATCATATTTCGCATTTTTTAAGCTCATAAATACTGCTAGAGAAATAAAAAAACTGATAATATTTTCATACGCTAAATATGTATTATATATACCATAATCTGATGTTGATAATAAACGAGAGAAAATGGGAATAGTGAGAAAGACAAGTCCCTTAATTAAATAATTTCCTAGAGTATATCCAATGGCAGCTCTAATAGCCTTACTCATTTATATTTCCTTCTTCCTAAAAGTCAGAACAAAATGAGCCTTACTATATTTTGTCTTGACGTTAATCGATGATAGTGTAATAAAAAATAACTCTATAAATAGCTGTGCAATGGCAAGAAAGGGGCTTCCCCAAATAACGCTCATAATTATTATAAATAAAACTACCCATTGGAATCCATCATGATTTTTTGCTAAAATTAACCAAAGTCTAATACAGTATCCAAAAACAAAGGCAGCAATAGGTACTGTCCAAAGTAAAATCAAGTCAAGTGCCGTACAATGAGGAAAAGTAGGATAATTAAACTCAATCATTCGGCCTTGCAAAGAATAAAAATCATTAGGTATGCCCAATGGATTCTCTGCCCAAACAGCTAAGCCAGCTTCAATAGAATCCCAACGTCCTTCTACTGACCCATCATTCGATAAATTCCCATTGAAAAAATCTGATACCGTATCAAAAACACGTTCAACAAAAGATAACCCTGGAAGTTGTACATCAACACTTATAAGCAATAGTAAAATTAATATGAAAAGTACAAGCACACACATCATAGCAATAAAAAGAAACTGCATCTTTTTATTGCCATTATCGTCAGTATTAGAGTTGCTTGAACTAAGAAAAATATTAAAAAAATATGGAATTGATAATGCCAAAAAAATAAATATACATGTTCGTTGGCCACTAAGTACCAGACTGATAACTGCACTAAAAATAATAAATAAATTAAAGAAAGAATACTTTTCACAATATATCAAATACAATATCATTATTGCAGAAAAAAATCCCGTTCCACCTACACTTAATCCCATCGCGCCAAATCGTCCATCCGTACTCATACCCAAGAATAATCGCAATAAAGTCGAAAAGAAGCACAAAATAAAATATACCTTGATAAATACTATCGCCCGTTCAGTCTTTGAGCTTTGATTTATATCATCAAAAGAAAAAACAATATAATTCAAAGCAGCTGCTTGAAGCATTATTAGGAACATTTCAAAGCGACCAGTAGCAAAAACATTGTCTTCATATGGGGAGAAAAAGTTAATAAAAAATAGCAAACCTATAATTGACAAAAAATGCACGCTTTTACTTTTTCGCATTTTAAATGCTGCTAATACGATAACAACTACAGCAAATGCAGAAAAGTCAAAGGACGTGTATTTATACCAAATATTACTTGGTGTTTCAACAGTATAAATAGATGTTATTTGGCTTACTACCAAAGGCATAAATAATAATATAAAACATATTAATGACTCAAAAGCTAGGGCCATTTTTTTGTATCCCGTCTCCATTACCTGCCACCACTCTCTTTTATTTTCATTATCTGTTCCAAATATTTGAATCCATATAATTCATCCGGTTCTAGATATGCCCCTTCAGCCCATTCATTCCAAGCATTAATGACAATCATCGGACAATGATTACTTACCGCTTTATTATATAGTTTTTGCATATATATACCAAACTTTTTAGGGTTTCCACCGCTAATAATAATAGAATTATAGCTTTTCCTTGGAGAGTTATCCCAATCTGTAAAAGCACCGAGGCAAACCGTTCCATCACTAGGTATTCTTCTCTTAAGAATTCGTCCCCACAGTTTATCATAGTCAGCTCTTAATTCAATAATCCCTTTCCCTTTAGAAAGTAAATACTTTCGATTAATCCAATCCACAAGTCTTGATTTTCCAACACGTATGGCTTTTTCAAAAAAACTTTCATCATATGCAAAAGTATAGTTAGGTTCACGAGAAACGATTGCAGAAAAATTACCAAGACTATTTTTATCTCTACTTCCCATAGCCTTAATGAAGTAGATTCCCTTTAAACCAAAATTTTTAGCCCATTCATTCCATTTATCAATAAATTTATCTATTCTCGGGAAATTAAATGCGTTATAAACGCCATAAACCGGTTTACCATCAATTTGTATATACCGTTCATCTTTAAAATAGTCTAGACAATATAAAAAATGTTTATACCAATCATTTTCATCTCCATATTTTTGTTCCCATACCACCTTCCGATCTTGACCAAACCACATTTTTCTCCAAGACTCGTTAGCCCAAAATAAATAAAAAGGAATATCCAAATCCTTATTATCTCTCAATATTTCAGTAGGAACTTCAAGTAATTTGTTTCCACAAGAATAATACTGATAAATAGCAAATCCATCAATTCCATATCTTTTAGCCAAATTAATTTGCCAGCGAATATTCTCTTTCTTAGATAAGTCGTAATAATTATCATTTAATGGTTTACGGGGTTGATTGTGCCCTGGAAAAAGAGGTTTTGCTTGTTTGCATGCAACCCATTCCGTATAACCTTTGCCCCACCATTTATTGTTATAGTCAGTTTCATAATATTGCGGTAAATAAAGTGCCGTAATTAATGGTTGTCTTGTATTACAATTCAATAGTCTCATTCTCCTTCAATGTATGCTTATAATAAAGATTTTTCAATACAGATTACTAATTCCAAAAATAATGCTCTAACATTAGACACAAACAATGATAAACAGGTAAATGCAGTTCTTGTATCATAAAGGTTTCCGTTTCCGGAACGCAGACAGCTACATCTGCCAGCTGTTTAAGTTTGCCGCCATTGTCGCCTGTTAATGCAATGACTTTCATATCCATGGCTTTAGCAAGTACAGCGGCATACAGAACATCTTCACTATTACCTGATGTAGAAATGCCTAAAAAGACATCTCCAGCGTTTCCCAATCCTAAAAGTTGCTGTGCAAAGAAGCCAGAACCGCCTACGTCGTTGAGGTAAGCCGTGCTCAGAGCATCACTTCCCAGTAAAGGAATGGCAGTCAGCGGCATTTCCAGTGTCTTTGCTAAATACGAGCCTTTTTCCGGGTCGATGTGGGTAAGTTTTCCCACAAGAGAGTCCGGTAAAGGGCGTTTAAGCTTGAAACTCTTCATCAGTTCTCCGGCAATGTGCTGTGCATCGGCAGCGGAGCCGCCGTTCCCGGCAAGCAGCAGTTTATGGTGCTGAAGATATACTGTCTTCAAGAGTTCATAGGCTGAAAAAATATCGTCAGCACAAGTTTTTAATTTTGGATATCGTTCGACTAAGTTCGTTATATAATCTCGTTCATCCATTTCATTCACCTATCATAAAATTTTATTGATAAAATCCAATAAGGAAGCAACCGTTTCATCCTGTCCGTAATCCGCTATACCAATGAGTGCCGTATGGCAGCCCGCATTTTTCCCGGTAAGGACATCGCGCTGGTCGTCACCAATCATCCACGAAGCCGACAAATCGATATTGAAATCTTTAGCCGCCTGCAAAAGCATACCCGGTTTCGGTTTACGGCAGTCACAGTCGATTTTCAATTTCGGCACTTCTCCTTCAAAGCCTTTGTCCGGATGATGGGGACAATAATAGATGCAGTTCACGAAAGCCCCTTCTTTGCCCAAAAGGGTTTCCATTTTATGATGAATTACCTGTAAGGTTACTTCCGTAAGCCGGCCCTGGGCAATACCCGGCTGATTGGTGACAACAATCGCCAAATAGCCGGAATTATTAATTTTACGGATGGCTTCAGCAACGCCCGGCAATAATTCAAATTCTTCTGGCTCAGTCAAATATCCTACATACTTATTAATAGTGCCATCGCGATCCAAGAAAATAGCTTTTTGTTTATTGTGGAGGTTGCGTGCCTGAACAATTCCGGTCTGATAAGCTTTACAGACTTTTTCATAACGTGCTGGCGTTCCCATATCTTCCACATACTCAGAACTTTGGTAAATATAAAGCTGACCGCTTCCCGCCATAGGTTTCAGTATTTGTCTGTCTAAATCCACTTTATCCGAATGGATATCCATGTCTAAAACTTTTTTATCAAGAACATGCAAGCCAGCATTTACACAATTTGCATACCATTCTGGCCGCTGGTCCTCTTTTGTCAACCATTGAATGACGCAACCATTATCATCCGTAATGAGCAGCCCACTATCATAGGGATGACTATTAGAATGAGTAAATAAAGTAACCAACCCGCCTTTATCATAATGAGCCTGAATGAGACGATGAAAGTCTACATCAAACGCTGCGTCTGCGTTCAACAGTAAAAAAGTATCAGATAATTTATCTTTTATTTTGAAAAGAGCTCCCGCATTTCCTAACGGCTGTACTTCATTATAGTACTCAATATGTGCCCCAAAAGGCTTTCCCGTAACAGGAGATGTACCACTCCCATCGCCAAAATAGTCCATAATGATATGGCCCAAATGGCTGACTGTAATGATGATGTCATCAAACCCCTGCTGAACTAAGCAATCAATTTCTCGTTCCAAAATGGGAATGCCATCAATTTTAATCATCGGTTTTGGAATATCTGAAGCAATCGAAGATATTCTAGTTCCTTTACCACCAGCCATGATGACCGTTTTCATAAATTACACTTCCTTTGGCGGATAATCTTCAGCCGCATAATAAATAACACGTGTCCCTCCATTTTCAAATCGGAAGGGAATATACAATAAATCTTTCATCGATTCTCGAATGTTAGGCTGCTTATCAATGGGCACATAGAATAATAAGAACCCGCCGCCACCAGCACCTAATAATTTACCACCGAGAGCTCCTGCCTTTAATCCCGCCGAATAAATCGAATCAATATTATTATTGGTAACTGCATTCCCCGTTTTCCGTTTCAATTGCCAAGTATAATCCAGCAACCTGCCGAAGTCGTCTAAATCACTATGTTTATCTGTCAAAATAGCTTCAGCTTTATCCACTAATAACCGCATTTCTTGCAGACGACGAATTTTTTCTTGACTCATGCCAGAATTTGCTTTCTGCACATCTGACGAAAAACGGGTAAAGCCCGTAAAAAACATCATCAGCGAATCATTGAGCTGCGCTTTTCTTTCTTTATTGATGATCACTGGCAATACTTCGTAGCCGTCTTCATTGAAATTAATCCGGTTAAGGCCGCCAAAAGAAGCAGCAATCTGATCCTGCCAGCCGCCTTTTTCCTGACACAATTCCCGTTCTAAATAAATAGCTTCATCAGCCAATCGCTTCTTATCTACATATTTCCCCTTCAGCGCATGGAAGGCATTCAGCATGCCAACGGCAAAAGAAGAACTGGTCCCCAACCCGGAACGAGCCGGTAAATCCGCTTCATAAGTCAGGCGGATTTCATGCATATCCAACATCTTCATGGCATTGCGTACGGCCGGATGTTCAATGTCACCGATGTCAGTTACGCGTTCCAGCTTCGAATACGAGATTTCTGTCGAGTAATCAAAAAAGCGCGGCAAATGACGGACATTCACATAGCAGTACTTATCAAAAGTAGTCGAAAGAACAGCTCCGCCATATTCCTGGAAAAATTCTTTCATATCCGTGCCGCCGCCAAAGAAAGACATGCGAAACGGAGTTTTCGTGATAATCATAAGGCTTCTATAATCTCCTTGAATCGTTTAATTTGGCTACGATAATAAAATCTCTCTAAAAAAGTATCGCGACAGCATTGAGACATTGTTTCTACATTTTGCTCAATTTGCTGATAAGCATTAAAAATTGTCTCATAATTATAGTCGTCGACAAAAACGCCAGTTTCTCCATTCTTTACATATTCTTCAAAAGAACCAAGATGTGTTGCCATTACCGGGGTCCCCTGCATAAAAGAATTAGCCAATACACCACTCTGAGTAGAGCGATGATATGCATTCCATGTGCAGATGCTCTGGCGATAGGCCTGATTCATCTCATCCTCTGTCAGCGGCCTTCCCTGACAAACAAGTAATCTGCCATCATGCATCATTTTCTGCAGTACTGTATCTTTGAGCTTTTCGCTGATATCTGTACGCGTCGCAATTTGGAATTTAATTGTATTTGTCTGATAAGATTTTTTTACAAAATCCAAGAACTCATCTGAAGCATGGGGATCACTATAGCCCCCAATCATGGAAAAATACTGGCGTTCTGATGTTGAGATGTATTTATCTGGGAATATTAAGGGAAAAGTCAGGCTTTTGCGATAAGTTCCTGGCATATATTTTTTACAATTTGCTACGGCATAGGCACTGCTTAAAACAACACGGTAAGACTGTGAACAAATCCAAGCATTCAAGAGAGCAGCAACTACCATATAAGGAATATTCTTTCCTTCTTTAAGAATTTCACTGATTCCCATATAAGGTTCATGCAAGACATACACCACTTTACTACACTTTTGAAATGCTCGGATGAGCTGTCTATCTTCAAAGCCGATATTATAAATCCATACCACATCTGGATTGAATTTTAATGCATCTTCCAAAGAAACGATAATGTGCTTCTTTATCTTTTCGTCACTGAAAAGCTTTAAGTAAGCAGGGGCTAAATATAGAGCACTTTCAAAGCTACATTCTTCCAGTAAATGCTGATATGCATCCAAATGTGCCGTATGTCCAGGACCAAAATGCACGGAACAAATCAATACTTTCAAGACAATCCTCTCTCCCTCTTAGTTCCAATAATTTGCAACTATAAAAAATGTTTTTTAATTCCTCTAGCAACATAAAACAAACTACAATATAACGATTTCATGATTGATAAATTTTGACTATCTCGGTATACATGCCAAGTCCCGAAAAAACTTTTCTTCTTATTCCCCGACACAGAGCCCTTGGATACACGATAGCGTGCTAAATCCAGTGGTAGTGAGTACGCTTTGCCGCCTTGTCTCAAAATATTTAGCCATGTAATGTAATCTTCATGGTATTGCTTCGGCATTTCTATTTCAGGAATTTGATGTCGATCAATTACAACTGTCAAACAACCAATATCATTTCCATATAAAAGACTTTGGTAATCAACAGAAGCTTTTGTTTTTACCAGTCGAATAGGGCGGGATGGAGCTGTTGTAAATTGACGGTACCAAGTATAGGTAAAAGCATAGTGATTCATTTCCATGAAATGAATCTGCTTTGCCAATTTTTCTGGCAGCCAAAGATCATCACTGTCAAGAAAGGCGATGTAACGGCCTTTTGCCTGAGAAATGCCCGTGTTGCGGGCCGCTGCGACGCCGCTGTTTTTCAAGAGGCGTATATACCGAATCCGTTCGTCGTGAAATGATTCAGCAACATCCTTCATCGATTCCGGGGAACAGTCATCGATGATCAGCAGTTCCCAATCCGTAAAAGTTTGGCTGACTACAGACTGGATACTTTCGCGAATGGTGTTGCGGCTATTATAAGCCGGCATGATAATGCTGACTAAGGGAATATTCTGCGACTTCGGGGTAGTATCAATCACAGACAACACCCCATGTCCATATGGGGTTAAGACGATTTAACTGACTATATCGAATTACCCCCCCATCGAATTTTTATTCAATTTTCTTCTCAGAATATTATTAAAAATGAAACTTCGAAAATTATTAGGTGCCATAGCTACTCCTAAACGAATGAATGTACCCATAAGGTATTGACCGTAAGTAATAAATTCAGATTGATGCATATAACACAACAACTTACGCTGTGACAAAAAATATTTCCAACCACCCCGGCGCTTATACATATCGCTACCGGCCCGCATCCATAGCAGTGGCTCCTGCAAATTATAGCCTATAAAGCCGTGTTGGAGCATGCGAATCCAGAGATAGTAGTCTTCTAGGAGATAGAAGTCCTGATAGCTTCCCACTGCCTGAACGGCACTTTTTTTGTACATAATGCAAGGATGGTTGAAAGGATTGCGTTTTTTAGCAAAGGCGATGATGTCGTCTTGATGCTCAGGAACGATGCGGCGAACGGAAACGTTCGTGATGGTATCACTGAATTCTTCTACAATACCGCTGACCAAACTGTATTCGGGGTGGTCATGAAATATAGCAAGTTGTCGTTGGCAACGGTCGGGACGGCTGACGTCGTCAGAGTCCATGCGGGCGACGAGGTCGTTTTTGCACTGTCCGATACCAAAGTTCAAGGCCTTGCCCAGGCCGCCGTTTTTCAACAAACGGCAGACATGCAGGCGCGATCCAAATTGTTGCTGCATGCCGGAAATGACGGCGTCCAGTTCCGGCGTCAAGGGTCCATCACAGACGAGGACAAAGTCGTCGGTAGGGACGGTCTGGTCGTAAATACTTTGCATGCTTTGCCGTAAGTAATCGGGATGCTCTTTATAGTACACAGACATTAATACAGAATAATTGGCAGGCATAAATCAATCCATCCTTTGTAAAGATAAGAAGGCACCTCCAGCACGGCTCTCCGTCTTGCAGAAGAACCCCTCCGGCCCTTTCGGGCCACCTCCCCTTCTCAGGGGAGGCGGAGGCTTTAGCGTTCAAATTTGCTCAGGTCTAAGTCTTTGCCGCTGACGTCTTTGCCTTCGGTGGCGCTCTTGGTGACCAGGATTTTGATGGTCTGGATCATGATGACGAAGTCTTCTAAGATGTCGTAGTTTTCGATGTACATCAGGTCGTAGACGAGTTTGTCGTACGGTGTGGTGTTGTACTTGGCGAAGACCTGGGCCAGGCCGGTGATACCCGGTTTGACGTTGTGGCGATAGGCGTATTCAGGATTTTCTTGTTTGAACTGTTCGACGAAGTACGGCCGTTCTGGTCTCGGCCCGACGAGGCTCATGTCACCGTTGAGGACGTTGAGGATCTGCGGCAGTTCGTCGAGCCTGGTGGCGCGGATGAATTTGCCGACTTTGGTAATGCGCGGGTCGTCTTCGGTGGCCAGCTGGGGACCGGAGTATTTTTCAGCATCGACGCGCATAGAACGGAATTTATAAACCTTATATTCCTTGCCAAAGCGGCCGACGCGGACCTGGCTGTAGAGGACGGGACCGCCGTCGCCGAGTTTGATGGCCAAGGCAACGGGAATGGCGAAAGGCAAGGCGCAGATAGCGGCGATGCCAGCCAAGATGATGTCGACAGTGCGCTTGACCGCCCGCTGTTCTACGCTGAGGCGCAGGCTCTTAGGCCGGAAGACGGGCACGTCATCGATTTTCTGGAGCATGGCGCCGTTGCAGAAGATTTCGTAGGAACTGGGGATGATGTAGGGCTGGATTTCTTTATCCGTACAATAATTGACGATTTTGGCTTTCGTGGCAATGGGGATATCTGAACAAAGGATAAGTGTATCAATATGGCAGGCTTCCAATTCCTGGCGCCAATCTTTCTGCGGGTCCATGACGACGTGCTGGAGCCGCAATTTGAGCTGCGGCTGGGCACTCATGCGGTAATAGACATGGCGGCATTCGTCTTCGTTGCCCATAATCATGACGCGGCGAACGGGATGAAGACTTTGTTCCCAATGCTGGACGGCCCGCTTCCAAAAACCGAGCAAGACGAATTGCACAGCCGTACTGGTGACAATCAAAACGCGGGAATAAGCGAATTCATGGATCACGAAGCTCAAGGCCATGATGAGGATGAGAACCAAGAATAGACTGACTGCCAAGCTGATGAGGACTTCGCTGAATCGCTTGTGCTCAATGGTATAGAGGCCATTGATGCTGAACATCATGACCGTGAAGATGACGGCAACAGGAAGCATCCCCGAGTACAGGACATGGTGCGCTTCTACCGCTGCCGGATTGACAAGCAGATAGGTCAAGACAAGATATGTGAGGGTGATGATAGTCACGTCACCGAGTAAACCAAAGAGCTTACGTGACGTAGGATAGACACGGGTCTTCATGACCTCTCCTTTCCGGGGCTGCAGGCCCCGTGGTGTTTGAAGTAATAGTTTGTAGTTTTTAGTTTGTAGTGGGCGCCCCTACCTCCGCATATCATTCATTGGGCTATGCACAGGATTCGCGCGGGCCGCCGGTTATGGCGGCCCCTACGATTGCCTCCGGCAATAAAAAATACGTGGCGCAGCCCGTACTGTAGGGGCGCCCATGGCCGGGCGCCCGCTATGCGCCGCAGGGGGTACCCGAGGACGCATTGTCAGTCTGAGTCTGTCGCAGCGGTACGCTGCATCTGAATCCGAGCAGGTAATGTGGGGCAACGTTGTTCGCGCAGGGGCGTCCACGTGGGACGCCCGCGTGAATCCTAGGTCACAGCCGGAATTTATGACGGACGGCGCACGGTCGTAATACAATCATGAGTTTCAGGATGCGCAGCATCCATCTGAATCCGAGTAGGTATGGCGGAAAGAACCCCACCACCACTACGTGGTCCCCCTCCCCTTCTCAGGGGAGGCTTACGCGCTGAGGGTATCCCGAAGCGTCGTTGTCAGTTTGAGTTTAAAGGCGCGCAGCGCCATCTGAGTCCGAGGCGATGCGGCAGCGAGCCCGTTTCGCAATCGATGAACGAACTACGACCTACGATGAACGACTCGAAAAACATGTAATAGGCTATGCACGGGATTCGCGCGGGCCGCCGGTTATGGCGGCCCCTACGGCGGACTGCGAACTGCCGACTGCGGGCCGCCGGTTATGGCGGCCCCTACCGCCGGCGGCGCTTTTTATGGTGTTCTTCGTCGTAGTAATAGTAGTAGTAATAGCCGCTGCGGCGTTTCTGGGGGACTTTGTTGAGGATGACGCCGAGAATGTTGGCGTGACCTCGTTCTAGGGCTTCTTTGGCTTCTTTGGCTTCGTCCGGGCTGACGTCGCCGCTGCCGAGGATGAGGACGACGCCGTCGGCTTTATGGGCCATTAAGGCGGCGTCGGTGACGACGAGGACCGGCGGCATGTCCAGGAAGATGTAGTCATAGGTGTCGGCTGCTTCTTTCAGGAGTGCTTCCATTTTCGGCGAGCCCAGGAGTTCTGCCGGGTTCGGCGGAATCGGGCCGCCGGTGACGATGTCGAGGTTCGGGAAGACGTCTTTCTGGATGACGTCGCCAAGATTCAGGTCTTCGGCAAAGCAGTTGGTCAGGCCTTTGTTGAGGAGGCCGAAGCGGCGGTGAACGATGGGTTTACGCAGGTCGCAGTCGATGAGGAGGATTTTCTTATTGTCCTGCCCCATGGCGATGGCCAGATTGGCGACGGTCGTCGATTTGCCTTCGTTCGGGACGGTCGAGGTGAAGACGACGGTCTTCAAGGTCTTGCCAGCACTGGCAAACTGCAGGTTCGTACGGATGGCCCGGTAGGCTTCGGAGACCGGGGACCGGCTGTCATAATGGGTGATGAAATCTATTTCCGCCATAATTTCCTCCTAATCTTGGACCAGAGACCACTACTTCGCTGCAGGTCTTCCTGCAATGTGTTGATGTCGGGGATCATCCCGAGGACCGGCAGGCCCAGTTCTTTTTCGACGTCTTCGGCCGTGCGGATCTTACGGTACATGAGGGACTGGATGATGACCGTGCCCATGCCGACGATGAGGCCTAATAAGGTCATAATGGCCATAATCAAGACCTTTCGCGGCTTAATCGGTTTTTCCGGCAGCGTGCCCCAGTCGACGACCTGGACTTCGTTCGGCACCATGACTTCGGCGACCTTGGCTTCTTCCAGGCGTTTAGCGAGCATGACGTAGATTTCGTTGGCTACGTCGGCATCGCGCTTGACACGGACGAAGCCCTGTTCTTTTTCCGGCAGAGAGGCGATGATGGCATCGTTCTGGGCATCCATCTGGTCCAAAGCGGTCTTCTTGCTCTGGGCTACGGCAATGGCCGCTTCGTTCTTGAATTTATCGGCCAATAATCCCTGCTGGACGCTGTTGCTGGACGGCGCCTGCTGGGAAACGATCTTGCTGATTTCCTGATTCAGAGAATCGCGGGTAGAGTTGATCTGGTTGTTGATTTCCTGCATCTTCGGATGTTCATCCGTATATTTGCCGACGTAACTGGCTTTGGTCGCTTCCAGCTGAGCCAGCTGGGTCTTATACTGCTGGATAGCCGGGCTGTCGGCGATGGATACACCAGCTGAGCTGAGCTGTTCATTGACGCTGCTCAGGCCGGCCTGGGCCGTTTCCAAATTGAGCTGGTTTTCAGCCTTAGCCTTGTCAACGATGTTCAGCTTATCCGTAAGCTGTTTCATCTGGTCGTCGGTAGAGTACATCTTGTTGGCGGCCTGATACTGCTGCAGCTTATCTTCGGCCTGACTCAATTCGTCTTTGGACGCGGCCAGCCTCTTTTCCAGGAACTCGCGGGTCCGCTTCTGTTCGTCATGGCTCAGTTCGGTCAGGCGGTTCATAAAGCCCTTGATGATGAGGTTATTGGCTTTCTGGGCCTGTTCCGGCGACTTGCCGGTGACGTCGACTTCCAGAATTTCTGTATCTTTATACGGTTTGGTAATGATATGACTCTTGACATAGCCGTCATAGTCGGGCAATTTCCCGTTTTCATCGCGTTCTTCTGTCTGGGCGATGACCGGCAGGACGACGTTGCGGCTCTTGAGGATTTCTGCGTCGGTCATCATGCGCTGCTTGTCGTCCATGGCATTGCCGCCGGATACTTTGGACAAAATCGAATCGCCCAGGCCCTTATCCTGCTTGATGCGCAGCAGCGACGTCGACTGGTACACCGGCGGCGCGACGAGCAGATAGGCCCCGCCGGCAATCATGAAGGCCGCCGTAATAGCCGCGATTTTCTTCTTGTTGGCCATGACAACTTGAAAGAGGTCTTTCAAATCAATGGTTATTTCTTCCACCCTGTTCAACTCCTGTATGGGAAATACTAATTATTATCTAAGTTGTCTTTCGCTTCGGTAATCATATAGATACTGCTAAAGATTGGCGCAATATCGCGAGCGAAGTCGATGCGATGGTTCTTGGTCAGATAGAGGATGTCTCCTTCGCGGAGGGTGACGTTCTGCGACATGTCGCCAGTTTTGAGCATGTTATTGAGATTAATGGGGATGAGCGATTTCGGTTGGTCCTGATGGATGAGGAAAATCTTCTTCTTCGCCGTATCCCGCGTAAAGCCCTGGGCCGCGCCGATAGCGTCGATGACCGTATGGCCCTTGTCTAATTCTACCGCACCGGGTTTACGGACTTCGCCGAAGACGTAGACCCGGACGCGGCCTAACTTGGAAATGTTGACGGATACATCGGGATCAACGATATACCGGGCCAGGCCCTGCTGCAGGACGTCAGTAAACTGGGAGACCGTCATACCTTCGGCGTGGATTTCCCCGACTAAGGGAAAGGATACGTTGCCGTCGGGCCGGACGACGAAGGGCGACTGATTCGTTGATGAATTGCCTAAATCCTGTTGCTGCGTGACGACGATGTTGAGCTCATCGCCAGGCCGCATGTAATACTCTTCAGCACAGGCCGTACTGGTCCATAAAGCGGTTACAGCAGCCAATGCCAGTATGCTTTTTTTCAACATATATATTCACATCCTAAATTCAACCAAAAAGACGATGGAAAAAGCCTTTTTTCTCTTTTTGCCAGTGCGACGGCAAATCAGGATAAAAGACGCGGTGTTTCAAAATATATTCAGCATTACGCGTTGCTGTATTCCAAAGATTGACATGCGGCTTTTCCTTGGCGGCCAGTCTATCTAGTTCCTCATGGGCCTGACGGATATCTGTCGTGCGGAATTCCACGCGATGACCGTCGCTGCCGAGGAAATGGATCATGTTATTACGGTAGAGATTGCGGACGCGCTGCTGCAATTTCGAGCCGAAATAGCCCGTAAAGCTGCCTGTATTGCATTGAGCCAGGACGCCCTTGTTCATCCATGCCAAGAGTGTTTCCGGGCGCTCCATGAGGCGCTCATAGCGTTCTACGTGGGCTAAAAGCGGCAGGAAGCCGCGCATTTGCAGCTCATATATCATCTTTTCGACAATATCCGGCTGGGACTGGTCCGTCAGTTCCAACATGACATAGCGGCTGCCGGCCAGGCAGTAGTCGAAGTGATTTTCCTTCATGAAGCGCAGCGTATCGCCGTTGAGTTCCACTTCGGCCCCCGTATGGATACGAATAGGGATATGGGCCTTATCAGCTTCATCCTGAAGGGCTGCTGCCTTGTCGAGAATCGTCTGCCAGGCCGGTATATGGCCTTGACGATTGACATGAGGCGTCGCAATAATATCGGTAACCCCGGAATCGACAGACATGCGCAGCATCTGCAGGGACATGTCCAAAGATTCAGAGCCATCATCAATGTCGTATAAAATATGTGAATGAATATCTATCATAATTGTTCTCCGTTTGGGGCCTAAGGTCCCGTGGCTCGTGGCTCGTGGTTAGTGGCTTATCGCCTTCGGCGATGTCGTTCATCGTTATGCCTCCCCTTATAGGGGAGGTGGCCTGAAAGGCCGGAGAGGTTGGTTGGTCGTGGGCGCCCTTGTAGGGCGCGCCGGTCGCAGACCGCAGGCCGCAGGTCGCAAAATCATGCCACATTGACCAGCTTGGGATATGGCCGACTTGTTCGCGGCGGGCCGCCCTTTGGGACGGCCCCTACGCACGAGGCCACAGGCCGTGGATTATTTATTATCGCCTGGCTGCGATTTCGTAGGGGACGTCCTGTGAAGGCGTCCCGCTGTGAATCATAGGTACAGCCCCAGCAATATGATGTGGGCACCCGCTACGCGCTGAGGGTTTCCCGAAGCGTCGTTGTCGGTTTGAGTCTGTCGCGGCGGAACGCCGCATCTGAGTCCGAGATAAACGCCGGCCGCAGACCGCAGGCTGCAGTTCGCGAAAATCATGCCACATTGACCCGTTTGGTGTATGGCCGTCTGGTCGCTGTAGGAACCTCTCAGTCAGCTTCGCTGACAGCTCTCCTATCAAGAGAGCCTTATTCTAATATCTCCACTGGATGGTGGCGGTGGCGAATTTGTCGTGGTCTGTACGAACCGTGAAGTCAGCGTTTTCTACGTTGGCGTAGCCGATGATGCCGTTGAGGTAGACGTCCTGACCGAGTTTTGTCTGGCCAGTCAAGCCAAATTCATTGACTGTGGGATGGATGCTCATGCCCCGTTCCATTTCCGTCCGCTGGGCGTACAGGCTGAGAGATGTTTCGTTGGGCAAATAATGGCGGATTGCGCCGTAGTATTTGCGGGCATCGCGGCCCATAGCGTCACCCATGATGGCGTCATGATAGGTCCAGCCGTTATTGAAGCGCTGATGACCGTACCAGGCGTCGCTGGTGTCGGCCATTTCCAAGGTCATATCCCACGAGCCGTCGTGTGTCAGTTTCGGCAGATACATACCGGCGCGGTAAGCCACTTTAGACGGCATGTAGTGGGACTGGTCTTCACCGTAAAGTTCACCGTAGAAGGTGACACCGGGCAGGCTCAAGCGAAAGTCACCGCCGGCGATGTCGTCCCAGCGGTCCTGGTCGGCGTCATCGTTACGGCCATAGAACCAGTGGCCCCAGTCAGAACCATCCAGTCCATTGCCCTCACCGCCGAGCATGGACAGGCGGGACAGGCCGAAGGTAAAGTACGATGTCGGCGAAAAGTCAGCGCGGATGCCGATGAGACCAGCATCATCGTAATCGTCCACCCCACGAGCACGAGCACGGTCGGAGCGGTCGCCTTCGAGGAAGCCGTAGAAGAGATGGACGTCGGCCTGGCCGAGGAAACGGAAGAAGCCGCCTACTTTCTGTGGTTCAATGAAGTGGGCCTGAATGGTCGTCAAGGGACGCATGTTGTCGCCTAAGACGAGGTTCCCCGTCTCGCCCTGTCCCCAGGTCATGGCTTCTTTGCCTGCTTCAAAAGCCCAGATACCGGCCCGGGTCTTGATATAGCCTTCTTCCAGGCTGGCACTGAAATCATTATCCTTGTCATAGCTGAAGCGGGGCCGCAGGGCAATAGCCGTTTCATGACCGATGTTCCCGGAGATTTCGGCTTCCAAGATACCGTTACCATCGCGGCCGTATTTATAGCCATTGCGGTCAGCGCCGAAAGTCTGCCAGCCGGCGTTAACCACGCGGCTATAAGAATGGCGCGGCGTATCCGAAAGCTGGGCTGCTGCCGTCAGCGAAACGGAACGGAGCTTCAACGGATCATAGGTCTTTTCCCCACGCAAGGTCGCCACTTCCGGCGCCACGTACTGCGCCAGTGCTTCGACTTCATCGGACAAGTATTTTGGCATAGGCTTGGTCTGGGCCTTATCCTGGGCCTGGACGACCCACTGGGCCATCTGCATGCGGCTGTATGGTTTGGCCCCGTTGGGCATAGTATCGAGATAACCCATGGCACTCAATTTTTCGATATAGCCATAGTACGGGCTGTCTACGGAAACATTGGCCGTCGTCGCTGGGGCTGCCCAAGCACCTGCCGTCGTGCCCAAGGTCAGCACCAAAGCCGCCATCAAAGCCGCATTCATCTTCTTCATACTTATCCAACTCCAGTTCATTATAAAAATCAAATAAAAGATATACGTTATACTAATGTATATATGCAAAACTGTAACAAGTGATTATGTGACCTTGATCACCTACTAAATAAATATAGAATAAAAGCCAACGTCCTGTCAAGTCCCTCATATTGTCTAAACTGTAGCCTAGATGACAAAAAACAGACAGATAATGTCCATCTGCCTGTTTTTTCGTATATATACTTATTTTTATGCATCAACTTTATATAATTCCATGTGGGCTACGGTATCATTATCTTCAGCAAAGGTAATAATGCCTTTGACCTTTTCCTGCTTCAACAGCATGGGAATCCATGTCCGGTCTCCTTTCCACATTTCATCGTACGGAAGGGCTGCTGGGTCAAACCATTTCGGTTCCATTTCTTCCGTTTCCTGGATAGTCCCCTGCCATGTATGGAGGAAGTAGACGAAACCGATGTGGTCCAGGTCCGGCGAAGCGGAGAAGTGGAAGTCGAGGAAGCCGACGAGCTCCAGGTCTTCTTCCCGAGCGATGAGGCCCGTTTCTTCCCGGAGTTCCCGGACGGCGCACTGCAAGAAATCTTCACCGGCTTCGATTTTACCGCCGAAGCCGTTCCACTTGCTGACGCCAAAGCCACGCTTTTTGCGGCCTAATAAAAGCTTCCCGTCCGGACGGACGGGAAAGCAAAGTGTCGTAGGACGCATGGTCTTACCTCTTTTTATGGAAATATTCGTGTTCTTTCGACAATTCCTGCAGAATCGTTTCGATAGTCCAGGAAATGTTGTTCGGCGTCAACATCGCCTTGAGGGGAACATTCTTCAGACGGCCCCGGCGGATGCTGCTCAAGAGCAGGTTGACAGCCTGGTTGTCAAAACCGCAGAGAATCAGTGCTTCTTTGGTGACAGGCGGAAGGCTTTCGTCTTCGTTCATTTTTTCATGGACCTTGGTCTGTTCCGTTTCCTGTTTCATGGCTGCAATTTCAGCGATTTCATCGTCCGTCAGTCCCAGGACTTTGCCGACGGTTTCACTTTTTTCATCTTCCGTAACCGCTTTGACCTTCGATTTCGTCAAGAGGGCCAGGAGCTTGACCTGGTCCAGGCGTTCCGGCGTAAAGTTCACCGCCAGCATCATACGGTAGGGCATTTTTCATTCCTCCTTGTTGAGTTTGATGTAAGACGCCTGACGGCGCCGTGGGTCGTGATTCGTTTGCCGTGGGTCGAAGTTCGTGGGGATTTGTCGTTCGTCGTTTGCGAGTCGGGCTCGCTAGCGCATCGCCTCTCCCCCGTTCGGATTCAGATGCTGCTTCGCAGCGTCAGGTTCACGGGATTGTATGGCGCAGGGGCGCGCGGGACGCCGATTAGGGCGTCCCCTACGGTGGCCCCTGTTAGGGGCCTTTCTGGAATACGTACACGGTGTTACCTGTAGGGGCGCCCATAACCGGGCGCCCGCTATGCGCCGCAGGGGCACCCGAGGACGCATTGTCAGTTTGAGTCTGTCGCAGCGGCACGCTGCATCTGAATCCGAGGCGGCCTGCGACCGGCGACCTACGGGCCGCCCTTTGGGCGGTCCCTACGATACTCCCCCTCAGGGGGAGCCATTTGCTAACCACTCAAAAGGGGCTGTCGCACGTGCGACAGCCCCTTTTTCTTACAAGCTTATACTAATTCGATGATTACCATCGGAGCAGCATCGCCCTGACGAACGCCAGTTTTGATGATGCGAGTATAACCGCCCTGACGATCTTTGTATTTCGGTGCAATTTCGTCAAACAGTTTTTTGACAACGTCTTCATCCATCATGTATGCCAAGACCTGACGGCGAGCGTGGAGATCGCCGCGTTTTGCGAGGGTAAGCATTTTATCAGCGACTTTGCGAAGTTCTTTTGCCTTTGCTTCTGTCGTTTCAATGCGTTCATGCTGGAATAAAGAGGTGACAATGCTGCGCAGCAAAGCTTTACGTGCGGAGCTGTCTCGTCCCAACTTTCTATAAGCCATCGTTCATCCTCCTCGAACTATTCTTCGTTACTCGATTTTAAATCGTAACCTTCTTTTTGCAACTTTTCAATGATTTCATCGACAGACTTCTTGCCGAGGTTGCGAATCTTGGACAAGTCGTCTTCCGTCCGTTCTACGAGGTCGCCTAAGGTGTAGATGTTTGCACGTTTCAGGCAATTCGAAGCGCGTACGGAGAGGTCGAGGACATCAATCTTGATGTCGTTGAGGTCCGGTTCTTCCGGTACTTCCGGTTCTTCGCCATCTTTGTTGGTAAATTCAGCCAATGTGTCGTTGACTTTGGCGTCGGTGGCGATGTCCTGGAAGTAGTTCAAATAGCTGATCATAATGGATGCAGCTTTGGCGACGGCGTTTTCAGCAGTGATGCTGCCATCCGTCGTCACTTCAAGCGTCAACGAATCGTAATCCATTTCGTTGCCGACCCGGATATTGCCTACTTCGTAGTTGGTGCGCACAATAGGCGAAAAGATGGAATCGATGGGGATGACCCCGATCATATCCGTTTCTTTCTTGTTCTTCGTAGAAGGAACATACCCTTTGCCGCGTTCAATGTGGCACTGCATGCGGATGTTGGCATCCGTATCCAATGTGGCAATATGAAGATCCGGGTTTAAAATTTCAATGTCTGAGTTTACGTTAAGATCGTTTGCAGTGAATTCACATTCACCAGAGATATCGACGGTGATATCGAGTGCGTCAATATCATCATCCAAGAATTTCATCCGCACCTGTTTGAGGTTGAGGATGATTTCCGAAACATCTTCCCGGACGCCGGGGATGGTCGAAAATTCATGGAGCACACCATCGATTTTAATCGAAGTGATTGCTACGCCATCCAGAGATGCCAGGAGGACACGCCGCAAACTATTACCCAATGTGATTCCGTAACCCCGATCGAGAGGTTCACATACGAATTTTCCATAGGTACCGTCTTCATTGATTTCGACGGTTTTAACTTTAAACTTGTTATCATCGATCATTAGGAAAATCCTCCTATTTCAGAATCAAAACACCTTGGTTAATTATCTACGATTATACGCGTCTCCGTTTCGGCGGACGGCAGCCGTTATGCGGAATAGGAGTTACGTCTTTGATGGAGTTGACTTCAAGACCTGCAGCCTGCAATGCGCGGATAGCAGCTTCACGGCCGGAGCCCGGGCCTTTTACGAAAACTTCTACCTGACGGAGGCCATGTTCCATAGCAGCTTTAGCAGCCTGTTCAGCAGCCATCTGTGCAGCGAACGGTGTGCTCTTACGGGAACCACGGAAACCGAGGCCGCCGGCACTTGCCCAGGACAATGCATTGCCTTTTGCGTCAGTGATCGTAACGATCGTGTTATTGAAAGTAGAACGGATATGTGCTGCGCCCGATTCTACATGTTTCTTTTCTTTTCTTTTGTTGCTTCTTACGTTCTTAGCCAAAATCGTTTCCCTCCTTACTTAAAGAATCTTATTTCTTCTTACCTGCTACGGCTTTTCTCGGGCCTTTACGGGTACGTGCGTTCGTCTTGGTGCGCTGACCGCGGACCGGAAGACCTGCACGATGACGTTTGCCGCGATACGAATTAACTTCGATCAGGCGTTTGATGTTGAGTGCTGTTTCACGGCGAAGGTCGCCTTCAACTTTATATTCAGAACCGATGACTTCACGAATCTTCTGTACTTCGTCTTCTGTCAGGTCGCGAACGCGGGTATCCGGGTTTACGCCAGTCTTAGCCAGAATTTTCTGGGAAGAAGAAAGACCAATACCTAAAATGTAAGTCAAACCAATTTCAACTCGTTTATCACGTGGTAAATCCACACCGGCTATACGTGCCATCTATTCATTCACCTCCTGTTTATTAACCCTGTTTCTGTTTATGTTTCGGATTTTCGCAAATGACCATGACGCGGCCTTTACGTTTGATAATTTTGCATTTTTCGCAAATCTTTTTTACTGACGGTTTTACCTTCATCGTTAACCTCCTGCGTAATACTCTTACTTAAAGCGGTACGTGATACGACCGCGATTCAGATCATACGGTGTCAATTCAAGTGTGACCCGGTCGCCCGGAAGGATACGAATGAAATTCATCCGCATTTTACCGGAGACATGAGCCAGCACGATGTGATCGTTTTCAAGCTTGACTTTGAACATGGCGTTTGGCAAAGCTTCAACGACGACGCCTTCTACTTCAATGACATCTACCTTCGACATAGTAACCTCCCTGGTCAATTCTTCACAGCCCGGTTCAAGACGGACCGTATCCATTCATTGCTGATTCTCGCGGGACCAGCGCTTCCAGTGGATACGCTCGTTCCCAATATCCGGAGATGCCGGCAATTCTTTTTCTTCGGCTTATCCAGGTTGTACTTTCTACCGTCAGCAATCCATACGTAGGGATAAGCCAGACTGCCGACAACAACATACAAGTGGCCTTTGTCCCTGCCTGCCAGGCTTTCTACGACCGTGCAGACAGGTATCATCTGAGTCCGTTCCATACTTACTCTTCCGGTAACGTCAGAATTTCAGGACCGTTTTCCGTGATGGCTACTGTATGTTCGAAGTGGGCTGCCGGTTTGCCGTCACGCGTGACGACGGTCCAGCCGTTCTTCAGCTGGCGGACCTTTTCGGTGCCCATATTGATCATCGGTTCAATGGCCAGGACCATGCCCGGTTCCAGCAGTTCGCCGTGACCGGCCATGCCATAGTTCGGCACTTCCGGATCTTCATGCATATCCGTGCCGATGCCGTGGCCGACGTAGTCGCGGACGACGCCGTATCCGAAGGATTCGGCATAAGACTGGACTGCGTGGCCGATGTCGCCGAGGTGATTTCCGGCTACGGCCTGTTCGATGCCCTTATAAAGGCTTTCTTCGGTGACCTTCAAGAGCTTGAGGGTCGCCGGACGAACGTGGCCGACAGGAATCGTTACCGTCGAATCGCCATGGTAGCCATTCTTGTTTACTACTAAATCAATGCTGATTATATCGCCATCTTTGAGCTTGCGGTGGCCCGGGATGCCGTGGACGACTTCTTCATTTACGCTGGCGCAAATAGTCGCCGGGAACCCGTAGTAGCCTTTGCAGCTCGGAAAAGCGCCGCAGCTGCGGATGTATTCTTCACAGCGCTGGTCGAGTTCGCCTGTCGTAATGCCAGGCTGAGCCAGTTTCTTCATGAGCTGAAGTGCGTTGGCAGTAATGCGGCCAGCTTCGCGAATATACTCAATTTCCCGTTTCGATTTTAAAATAATCATGCTTATTTACTCTTTTCAAGACTAGCGACGATGTCTTTGTAGACATCGTCCATGCTCTGTTTGCCATCGATTTCGATGTAGAGATTGGAATTCTTATAGTAGTCGATGAGCGGTTTCGTCTGTGCAGCGTAGACGCTCAAGCGTTTCTTGACGGTTTCGACTTTGTCGTCATCGCGCTGATACAATTCACCGCCGCATTTATCGCAGACGTTCTTCACCTTGGACGGTTTGAATGTGACATGGTATGTCGCACCGCAGGAGCGGCAGATCTGACGGCCCGTCGTCCGTTTGATGAGTTCTTCATCGGGGACGGCGATGTTGATGACGCCATCGAGTTTGATGCCTAAATCCCGAAGGATGGCATCGAGGGATACAGCCTGGCTGGTCGTGCGCGGGAAGCCGTCGAGGATGAAGCCTTTTTTGCAATCATCTTTGGCAAGGCGTTCTTTGACGATGCCTACCGTAACAGCGTCCGGTACGAGCTGGCCGTTATCCATGTACTTCTTGGCTTCAAGGCCGAGCGGGGTCTGTTCTTTTACAGCTGCCCGGAACATGTCGCCTGTCGAAATCTGGGGAATACCATATTTTTCAATCAATCGTTCAGCCTGGGTACCTTTACCAGCACCCGGAGGGCCCATTAAAAGAATATACACTCAAACTACCCCCTTATTATTTCATAAATCCTTGATATTGTCTATTCAAAACTAAGGATTCTGCCTGTTTCATCGTGTCGATGGCAACACCGACGACGATGAGGATGGCTGTACCGCCGAAGTAGACCCCTTCGATGCCCGTGATCCAGCCGATGAAGTTCGGCAGGATGGCAATGAAGGCCAGGAAGAAGGCACCGGCGAGGGTGATCCTCGTCATGATGCGATCGATATACATGGCCGTCGGCTGACCCGGTCGGATGCCAGGGATGAAGCCGCCGTATTTCTGCATATTTTCCGTAAGCTGCGGGATGTTCAGCGAAATAGCCGTGTAGAAATATGTGAAGAACATAATCAGGAGTGCGTACATGACGGTGTTGGTCACCGTGCCCCATGCAAAGAAGCTTGCGATCCACTGGATCGTGTCATTCTGTACGAACTGTGCGATGGTAATCGGGAACATCAGTACAGACGAAGCAAAGATGATGGGAATGACGCCAGCCTGGTTGACTTTCAGCGGAATGTGTGTCGAGTGACCGCCATACATCTTACGGCCGACGATACGTTTCGCATACTGTACCGTGACGCGGCGCTGACCCTGGGTGACTTCGATGACCACGACGATCATGAACAAGGCGATAACAGCAAAAAGCAAGGCCTGGAAGATGTTGATCGAACCAGCCTGGATATACTTGTAAATCGTCATGCACCCTTGAGGGAAACGCGCTACGATACCCGCGAAGATGATGAGAGAAATGCCGTTGCCGATCCCACCAGCTGTGATCTGGTCACCGAGCCACATGAGGAAACACGTGCCTGCCGTGAGGATCAGCGAGACCATGACGACCATGGCCCAGCTGTCGACGATGAGGGCATTGTTGACTTTCAGCGCATAGCTCATGGCGAAAGCCTGGATCAACGCCAGGACAACCGTACCGTACCGCGTGACCTTTTGGATCTTATCGCGGCCTTCCTGATTGTCCTTTGCCCATTGTTCAAAGGTCGGGACGACGGCTGTCAGCAGCTGCATGATGATCGACGCGTTGATGTACGGCGTGATGCTCATGGCCAGGACGGAGAACTTACTCAGTGCCCCGCCGGCGAACAAGTCCAGAAGACCGAACAAGTTGCCGCTGCTGAAGAGGTTTTCAATGACTGACGAATCAACGCCCGGTACGGGGATGTGAACGCCAAGTCTGAAAATGACGAACATGATGAGGGTGAAGACTGCCCGTTTCCGAAATTCCGGGACGTTCAGTACGTTTTGGATGTTTTCTAACACCGCAAATCACCCCTACTGTTCAGCTACCGGTTCTTCTCCCGGTACTACAACCTTGCCGCCAGCTGCTTCGATTTTAGCCTTAGCGGATTTCGTGAAGCCGTTAGCTACGACAGTGAGTTTCTTTTCGAGTTCACCGTTGCCGAGGATGCGGACGCCATCGCGGACATTCTTGAGGATGCCAGCTTCAACGAGAGCGACGGGATCGACAGTCGTGCCATCTTCAAAGCGGTTGAGTACAGAAACGTTAACTTCTGCATATTCTTTAGCCCAAATGTTTTTGAAGCCGCGTTTCGGGAGCAAACGATACAACGGCATCTGGCCGCCTTCGAAGCCCGGGCGCTTGCCGCCACCGCTACGGGAGAGCTGACCTTTCATACCTTTGCCAGCCGTTTTGCCATTGCCGGAGCCGATGCCGCGGCCGACGCGGTTGCGTTTTTTCTTGGAACCAGGAACAATACTCATTTCATGAAGTTTCAATTCAGCGCACCTCCTTCTATATTAGATTTCTTCTACTTTTACTAAGTGTTCTACTTTGTGAAGCATCCCTTTGATCTGCGGGGTAACTTCTTTTACTACGCTGGAGTTCGTCTTGTGGAGACCGAGGGCAACGATGGTTGCGCGCTGGTCACCAGGACGGCCTGCCAAACTCTTTACGAGAGTAACTTTAACCTGAGCCATCTTGTCATATCCTCCTTATTAACCGTAAATTTCTTCTACAGTTTTGCCACGGAGTTCAGCAACTTTGTTGACATCCTTCAAGCGGCTCAAGCCTTCGAGGGTTGCCTGAACCATGTTGTTCGGGTTGGAAGAACCGATCGATTTGGTGAGGATGTTGCGGACGCCTGCCAGTTCCAATACGGCACGGACCGGACCGCCAGCGATGACGCCAGTACCTTCAGCAGCCGGTTTCAGGAATACTTTGCCTGCACCGAAGATACCTGTAATCGTGTGGGGGATGGAGCCGTTCTTGAGAGGAACGGAAATCATATGTTTCTTAGCGTCTTCAACGCCTTTACGGATTGCTTCAGGAACTTCGCCAGCTTTACCTAAACCTGCGCCGACATTGCCGTTGCCGTCACCGACAACAACGAGGGCACTGAAGGAAAAACGGCGGCCGCCTTTAACTACCTTAGCAACGCGGTTGATGAATACTACATTTTCCTGTAATTCGAGACCTGCATGGTCAACTTTTGCCATGTGTTATTTCCTCCTTGATTAGAATTTCAAGCCAGCTTCACGAGCTGCTTCAGCGAGAGCTGCAACACGGCCATGATAAATGTAACCGCCACGGTCGAAGACAACCGTCGTGATACCTTTTTCGATAGCCCGTTTTGCAACTAAAGCACCGACTAATTTTGCGCCTTCGGCGTTGCCGCCGCTGACGTTCTGACCTTTGATTTCTTTGTCCAAAGAGCTTGCGGAAACCAAAGTTACGCCGTTCTGGTCATCGATGACCTGAGCGTAGATATTGTTAAGGCTGCGGAAAACGTTGAGACGCGGACGTTCTGCCGTGCCGTTGATGTTCTTGCGTAAACGCCAATGCCGTTTCAAACGGATTGTGTTTTTACTCTTCTTCAAGGAATTCACTCCTTTCTAATTAAAGGTTAATTATTTCTTCGTACCAGCTTTACCGGCTTTACGACGGACATGTTCGCCAACATAACGGATACCTTTGCCCTTGTACGGTTCAGGCAGGCGGTAGCCGCGGACTTTAGCAGCAAATTCGCCGACAACTTCGTTATCAGCACCGGAAATGGTGATCTGCGTAGCGCTCGGGCATTCGATGGTGACACCAGCCGGAGCATCGAGTTCGAGGGGATGGGAGAAGCCAAGAGTCAAGGCAAGTTTCTTACCTTTCATCTGTGCTCTGTAACCAACGCCAACGATTTCCAGTTCTTTTTTGAAGCCTTCCGAAACACCTTTTACCATGTTGGCAATAAGGGCACGGGTGAGGCCGTGCAGTGCACGGTGATTTTTATCGTCAGACGGACGTTCTACAGTGATGACGTTGTCAGCCACTGTGATTTTCATATCCTGGTGGAGCGTACGTGTGAGTTCGCCTTTCGGGCCTTTAACGGTAATTACGTGGCCATCGAGGTTTACATTTACGCCTGCCGGGATATCAATAGGCATTCTACCTACTCGGGACATATTGACACCTCCAAAACGATTTACCAGACGTAAGCGATAACTTCGCCGCCCAAGCCGAGTTTACGAGCTTTTTTGTCGCTCATGACGCCCTGGGACGTGGAAATTACTGCGATCCCCAAACCACCGAGAACGCGCGGGAGTTCTTCTTTGCCAGCGTATACGCGCAGGCCCGGTTTGGAAATTCTCTTGATGCCGGTAATTACTTTTTCTTTATTAGAACCATATTTCAACGTAACTTTCAGCGTTTTGCCTTCGTTTACGGATTCGTAGTTTTTGACGAAACCTTCTTCTTTGAGGATGTCGAGCACTGCAGCTTTCATCTTCGAAGCAGGGATTTCTACTTTTTCGTGATATGCCGAGTTAGCATTACGGATTCTTGTGAGCATATCCGCAATCGGATCGGTCATTGCCATAATCTAAAAACCTCCCTCCATGGAATACGTGTTACCAGCTGGCTTTTTTAACGCCAGGGATCTGACCTTTGTAAGCCAGTTCACGGAATGTGATGCGGCAGATGCCGAATTTACGCATATAACCGTGAGGACGGCCGGTTACTTTGCAACGGTTGTGCAGACGGACCGGAGATGCGTTAGCCGGCAGCTGAGAAAGTGCTTCATAGTCGCCTTTTGCTTTGAGTTCAGCGCGGAGCTTAGCGTATTTGGCAACCATTTTTTCACGTTTCTTTTCACGTTCGAGCATCGATTTCTTTGCCATGTATGTTATCCTCCTCTATTACTTTTCAAAAGGCATGCCCATCATTTTCAGCATGTCACGGCCTTCTTCGTCGGTCGTAGCTGTGGTAACGATGGTGATGTCCATGCCGCGAGCTTTATCAACCTTATCATATTCGATTTCCGGGAAGATAAGCTGTTCTTTCAGGCCGAGGGTATAGTTGCCGCGGCCGTCGAAACCGGTGGCACTGACGCCGTGGAAGTCACGGACGCGGGGCAGTGTCAAGTTCATCAGTTTGTCGAGGAATTCATACATCCGTTCGCCGCGCAGGGTAACTTTGCAGCCGAGGTTCATGCCTTCACGGATTTTGAAAGCTGCGATGGATTTCTTAGCTTTCGTGATGATCGGTTTCTGACCGGAAATGATGGTCATATCATTGACAGCAGCGTCCAAGGCTTTGGAGTTGGTAACAGCTTCGCCAACGGCCATGTTGATAACAACTTTGGTAACCTTCGGAATCTGCATTACGTTTTTATAATTGTATTTTTCCTGCAAGCCTTTTACGACTTCGGAAAGGTATTTGTCTTTTAATCTGGACACTCTCAAGGGCCTCCCTTCTTATTAGATAGCTTTACCGCTCTTTACGGCTGTACGGACTTTGGTGCCATCGGCCTGCTGGACCATTTTGACACGGGTCGGTTTGCCGCTTTCAGGATCTACGAGCATTACGTTGGAAACGTGGATTGCTGCTTCCTTAGTGATAATGCCGCCTTGAGGATTGTTCTGACTCGGTTTCGTGTGGCGCTTAACCAGGTTAAGGCCTTCAACTACGACACGGTCTTTTTTCGGATACGTTGCGATGACCTTGCCTTTTTTGCCTTTTTCTTTACCAGCGATGACGATGACCGTATCGCCTGTTTTAACGTGCATTTTACCCATTGAGAACACCTCCTCCTTATAATACTTCCGGAGCCAGGGAGATGATCTTCATGAAATCTTTTTCACGCAGTTCTCTGGCAACGGGCCCAAAAATACGAGTACCTTTCGGGCTTTTATCATTATTGATTACGACAGCTGCGTTTTCGTCGAAGCGGATGTAAGAACCGTCTGCACGGCGCAAACCTTTCTTGGAACGAACGATAACAGCTTTGACTACGTCGCCTTTCTTGACAACGCCACCGGGTGATGCATCTTTAACAGATGCGGTAATGATATCACCAATGTTGCCATATTTACGATACGAGCCACCCATGACCTGGATGCACAAGATTTTCTTGGCGCCAGTGTTATCGGCAACATTCAACACAGTTTCTTGCTGAATCATGGCTTAACCTCCTAATTAATGAAGCTTATTTAGCTTTTTCTACGATTGTCACTACTCTCCAGTGTTTCTGTTTGGACAGCGGACGAGTTTCTTCGATGCGGACTACGTCGCCAACATGGCATTCGTTGTTTTCATCGTGGGCTTTGAATTTTACCGTCGAGATAATCGGTTTTTTGTACAGCTTGTGCTGTGTCTTATATTCTACAGCAACGACAACGGTTTTGTCCATTTTATCGCTGACAACTTTACCTACGCGGATTTTCCGTTCATTTCTTTCCATCTGTGCTTGTGACCTCCTTTTAGATTCCAATTATGGACGCTTCTTACGCCTGCGCTTTCAGTTCTGCTTCACGCTGTACCGTTTTGATGCGAGCGATTGTCTTCTTGACTTCGCGGATACGCATTGGATTTTCTAATTGGCCGGTCGCATGTTGAAAACGGAGGTTAAACAATTCTTCTTTCAGGCTAACCACTTTTTCATCCATTTCGGCAGCGCTCAGCGCACGGATTTCTTTAACCTTCATTTTATTCACCACCTAATTCCTGACCTTTAACAACAAACTTCGTTTTAATCGGCAGCTTATGGCCAGCAAGACGCATTGCTTCACGAGCAACTTCTTCGCTTACGCCGCCCATTTCAAAGAGTACGCGGCCCGGTTTAGCAACGGCAACCCAGTATTCAGGAGCGCCTTTACCGGAACCCATACGAGTACCAGCCGGTTTAGCCGTGATCGGTTTATCCGGGAAGATTTTGATCCAAACTTTACCACCACGTTTGATATAACGGGTCATAGCAATACGGGCAGCTTCAATCTGGCGGTTCGTGATCCACGACGGTTCGAGAGCGACGAGGCCGAAATCACCATGAGCTACTTTATTACCGCGATGTGCCTGGCCTTTCATGCGGCCACGGAACTGTTTACGATATTTAACACGTTTTGGAATTAACATTATGCTTCACTCCCTTCGCGTTTCTTCGGAGCTTTCTTAGCTTCCGGGAGGATTTCACCTTTGTAGATCCAGCATTTGACGCCGATGCAGCCATAGGTCGTATGAGCTTCTGCAAAGCCATAGTCGATGTCAGCACGGAGCGTATGCAGGGGGATGGAACCGTCGCGAAGGCTTTCGCTGCGAGCGATTTCAGCACCGCCGAGACGGCCGGAGCACATGATCTTGATACCTTTAGCGCCCATACGCATGGTACGGCCAACGCACTGTTTCATAGCGCGGCGGAAGCCGATACGGCGTTCGAGCTGGCCGGCAACGTTTTCAGCAACGAGAGTTGCATCCATTTCGGCCTGTTTGATTTCTGCGATGTTTACGTCGACAGTCTTAGTGGTGAAGGCTTTCAACGCTTTTTTAATATCTTCAATACCTGCACCGCCACGGCCGATGACCATGCCCGGTTTTGCGGTATGAATAATCAATTTGATACGTTTTGCAGAGCGTTCGATTTCGATACGGGAAACACCTGCGATGTATAACTGTTTCTTTAAGAATTCACGGATCTTAACGTCTTCGTTCAAAAGTGCAGCGTAATCTTTTTCTGCATACCATTTTGCGTCCCAAGGTTTGGAAACGCCGACGCGGAATCCATGGGCATTAACTTTCTGACCCACTCCATTTCCCTCCTTATGCTTTTTCGTCAACAACAACCGTCAGATGACTGGAATGTTTGAGAATTTTGAAGGCCTGTCCACGGCTGCGCGGATGAATACGTTTCATCGTGGAATCCTGGTCAACAAAGATTTCAGAAATGAACAATTTTGCAACGTCCATATCATTGTTATGTTCCGCATTAGCAACGGCACTGCGCAAAGTTTTTTCAACTACACGGGAACCCACTTTCGGAGTGAATTTCAAGATAGCGAAAGCTTCGCCGACGTTTTTGCCCCGAACCAAGTCAGCAACAATCCGAATTTTACGGGGAGCAATGCGAATGTGTTTCGTAACAGCTTTTACTGCCATTTAAGTTACCCCCTTATTTAGTTACTTTTTCGGCTTTAGCATGACCCTTGAATGTACGAGTCGGTGCAAATTCGCCTAATTTATGACCTACCATATCTTCCGTGATATAGACAGGTACATGTTTACGGCCGTCGTGTACAGCGATGGTGTGGCCGACGAAGCTCGGCAGGATCATCGATGCACGGGACCAGGTTTTGATTACTTTCTTTTCGTTGGCTTCGTTCATAGCGTCGATTTTCTTCAAGAGATGGTGTGCTACGAATGGGCCCTTTTTAATGGATCTGGACACTTAGTTATCTCCTTTCCTCAACACTTATTTACGTCTCTTCACAATGAATTTATTGGAAGCTTTCTTAGCGTCGCGAGTCTTAACGCCATAAGCAGGTTTACCCCAAGGAGTAACCGGACGTTTACGACCAACAGGAGCTTTACCTTCGCCGCCGCCATGCGGATGATCGCACGGGTTCATGACGACACCACGGTTGCCCGGACGGATGCCTTTCCAGCGGGAACGGCCGGCTTTACCGATGGTGATGTTTTCATAGTCCGTGTTGCTGACTACGCCGATCGTAGCGCGGCAGCGTACGTGTACCTGACGAAGTTCGCCCGACGGAAGGCGGAGCAGTGCATAGTTGCCTTCTTTAGCCATGAGCTGAGCCGATTCACCAGCGGAGCGGACCATCTGGCCGCCTTTGCCGATTTTCAGTTCGACGTTGTGTACGAGCGTACCGAGGGGGATGTTCTGGAGCGGCAATGCGTTGCCGATCTTGATATCCGATTCAGGACCGCTGTAGAGAACGTCGCCGACTTTCAGGCCGTTCGGAGCGATGATGTATTTCTTTTCGCCATCTGCGTAGAACAGAAGAGCGATGTTAGCAGAGCGGTTCGGATCGTATTCGATCGTCGCAACTTTTGCCGGGATGTTATCTTTAATACGTTTGAAGTCGATCAAACGGTAACGGCGTTTGTGACCACCGCCCTGATGGCGGACAGTCATACGGCCGCTGTTATTACGACCGCCCTTATTGGTTACTTTAGCCAATAAGGATTTTTCCGGTTTAGACGCCGTGATTTCTTCGAATGTCGAAACAGTCATGAAACGGCGGCTAGCGGAGTACGGTTTAAATGATTTAATGGCCATTGTAGTGCCTCCTCCTTATTCGTTAATTCCTTAAGCTCCTTCGAAGAATTCGATGGTTTCGCCTTCCTGAAGGGTTACGATGGCTTTCTTGTAATCCGGGCGCTTGCCGATGTACTTGCCCATGCGCTTGAATTTGCCCATCGTGCGAAGTGTTGCTACGCTTTTAACTTTGACGCCGAAGACGGCTTCAACAGCTTTACGGATTTCAACTTTATTAGCACGGAGCGGTACTTTGAATGTGTATTTGCCATCAGACATCATCATCGTTGTTTTTTCAGTGATGACCGGTTTCAGCAAGAGATCATGCATGTTCATTATGCGAGCACCTCCTCAATCTTAGCTACAGCGCTCTTCGTAACGAACAATTTCGTGTAGTGGAGCAGGTCAAAGATGTTGACGCCAGTAGTGGAAATGGCTTTAACGCCTTTGATGTTGCGTGCGCAGCGTTCTACGACTTCATCGTTGTCGGTGATGAAAAGGACTTTTTCACCAGCGAATTTGAAGTTGTTGATGAGTGCGACGACTTCTTTCGTCTTCGGAGCTGCGAGATTGATTTCGTCGAGGACGAACAATTCGTTTGTATTGACTTTATCGCTCAAAGCGGATTTAACGGCGAGGCGACGAGCTTTACGCGGCATTTTCTGTGCGTAAGAGCGCGGATGGGGACCCCAGATGGTGCCGCCACCAACCCACAACGGGCTGCGGCTGCTGCCTACACGGGCCCGGCCGGTTCCTTTTTGTTTCCAAGGCTTTCTGCCACCACCGCGAACGAGGCCGCGAGTTTTGGTGGAATGTGTGCCCAAGCGCTGGTTGGCGAGCTGACGGAGAACGGCCTGACGCATAACGGCTTCGTTCACTTCAACGCCAAATACGCTATCGTTCAATTCGATTTCACCGGTCTGTGCGCCGGTAATATTATACGTGCTTACTTTTGGCATTATATTTTATCCTCCTTCCTTAGACAACTATTAGCGGGGTTTTACAGTATCGCGAATCATGACGAGGCTGCCTTTGGCGCCCGGGATACCACCTTTAACCAGGATCAGGTTCTTGTCCATGTCGACTTTGACGATGGAGAGATGAAGAACGGTTGCCTGATTGCCACCCATTTGTCCAGGAAGTTTTTTACCTTTGACGACTTTACCGCCGCCACCACTGGTCATAGGTCCGAGAGAACCGGGTTCACGATGAGATTTGGAGCCGTGACCCATCGGTCCGCGGTGGAAACCGTGACGTTTGATGGTACCTGCAAAACCTTTACCCTTGCTGGTGCCAATTACGTCGACGAGATCGCCGCTTGCGAAAATATCAGCTGCCAGAGTTTGGCCTACCGTATATTCCGGCGTATCTGTCAAACGGAATTCGCGAAGATACTTAACAGGAGCAACGCCTGCTTTGTCGAATTGACCCTTAACGGGTTTTGTCAGATGTTTTTCTTTGATTTCACCATAGCCGAGCTGAATGGAGTTGTATCCGTCCGTATCAACGGTCTTGACACGTACAACTACGTTCGGGGAAGCTTCGACGACGGTTACAGGGACGACTGCGCCTTCTTCAGTAAAGACCTGAGTCATACCTAATTTTTTACCCAAAATAGCTTTAGACATAATCGCACCTCCTCCTATAATTTGATTTCGATGTCTACGCCTGCCGGCAGATCGAGTCTTGTCAAGGCATCAACGGTCTTGTTGGATGCTTCGAGAATGTCGATCAAGCGTTTGTGCGTACGGAGTTCGAACTGTTCACGAGAGTCTTTGTTGACATGGGGAGAACGAAGAATCGTGAAGATGTTCTTTTCTGTCGGAAGCGGAATCGGTCCGGATACCATAGCACCGGTACGTTTCGCCGTGTCGACGATTTTCGCCGCGCTCTGATCAAGCGTTTTGTGATCGTAAGCTTTGAGGCGAATACGAATTCTTTCCTGTTTTGCCATTACTTAATTCCTCCTAACGTCTATTTCCTTGAATAGACTGCTCCATAAGAGTTTCCCCGCAAGGCGGGCAACATCTTATATCATAGTTTAGCGCGTTTCAGGGCGTATTTCCCTGTTGTCGCGTACTTACTTAGTTTACTACAAAAACCCGCATGATGCAAGGATTTTTCAAGGTTTTTGAGAAATAATCGAACAGATTTCACATGGGACCCATGTCGTTACATCATGATAAAGTGAAGCAGCTTGCAGCTGCTTCACATGGCGCCCGCAGTTCGCAGGCCGCAGGCTGTGATTCGTGCGTAGGGGCCGTCCCAGAGGGCGGCCTGGCTCTCCTGTTAGGAGATCTGTCAGCGCAGCTGACTGAGAGGTCAACCTCTCCGGCCCTTCGGGCCACCTCTCCTATGAGGCGAGGCTTTGGTGCTCCATATTACTGTAGCCGTGATTCCCTCAGAATCAAGCGGGTCGCCCTTTGGGCGACCCCTACGAAATCGCAGCCAGGCGATAAATATTTCACGGTCTGTGACCTTGTGCATAAAGGCACGCAAAAAAGAGGCCGTCGCATATGCGACAGCCTCTTTTTCAAGTTTGAAGTTGATAGTCAACCATCAAACAATATTTTAGCCTTCGATTTCGGAAACGACGCCAGCGCCTACTGTACGGCCGCCTTCGCGGATAGCGAAGCGGAGGCCGGCTTCGATAGCAATCGGAGTGATGAGTTCAACATCCATTTTGACGTTATCGCCAGGCATGCACATTTCAGTGCCTTCCGGGAGCTGGATGACGCCAGTTACGTCAGTTGTACGGAAGTAGAACTGCGGGCGATAGCCGTTGAAGAACGGGGTGTGACGGCCGCCTTCGTCTTTCGTCAAGACGTAAACCTGAGCTTTGAATTTCGTGTGCGGATGAATGGTACCCGGTTTAGCGAGAACCTGGCCACGTTCGATTTCTTTACGGTCTACACCACGGAGAAGAGCACCGATGTTGTCGCCTGCTTCAGCGCGGTCGAGGATCTTACGGAACATTTCAACGCCCGTAACAACCGTATCTTTCGGTTCGTCAGCGAGGCCGACGATTTCAACTGCGTCGCCAACTTTGAGTTCGCCACGTTCAACACGGCCTGTAGCAACAGTACCGCGGCCTGTGATAGTGAAGACGTCTTCGACAGGCATGAGGAACGGCTGGTCAGTCGGGCGCTGCGGAGTCGGGATGTATTCGTCAACAGCATCCATCAATTTGAGGATGGACGGTTTGCCGATTTCGCTTTCGTCGCCTTCGAGGGCTTTGAGAGCGGAGCCAACTACGATAGGAACTTCGTCGCCGGGGAAATCGTAGGAGCTGAGGAGATCACGAACTTCCATTTCAACGAGTTCGATGAGTTCCGGATCGTCAACCTGGTCAGCTTTGTTGAGGTATACGACGATAGCCGGTACACCAACCTGGCGGGCCAAGAGGATGTGTTCACGAGTCTGGGGCATCGGGCCGTCAGCAGCGGAAACGACGAGGATAGCGCCGTCCATCTGAGCAGCACCGGTGATCATGTTCTTGACATAGTCAGCATGGCCCGGGCAGTCAACGTGTGCATAATGACGTTTGTCTGTTTCATATTCAACGTGTGCCGTGTTGATTGTAATACCACGTTCACGTTCTTCCGGAGCCTTGTCGATATCAGCATAGTCTTCGAATTTAGCGTAGCCTTTTTCAGCCAAAACTTTGGTGATGGCAGCTGTCAAAGTAGTTTTGCCGTGGTCGACGTGACCGATCGTGCCAATGTTAACATGCGGTTTGGTTCTTTCGTAATGTTCTTTAGCCATTTGCTGTTCCTCCAGTGTAAATTAAATTATATTAGCCTTTTTCGCTGATGACTTTTTCGGCTACGTTCTTCGGAACTTCTTCGTAGTGGTCGAATGTCATCGTATAAACGCCACGGCCCTGCGTACGGGAACGCAAATCCGTTGCATAGCCAAACATTTCTGCCAGCGGTACGAATGCGTTGATATGTTCTGCACCGGAGCGCATTTCCATACCTTCGACACGACCACGGCGGGAGTTGAGGTCGCCGATGACGTCGCCCATGTATTCTTCAGGAACGACAACTTCGACTTTCGTGTACGGTTCGAGGAGAACCGGGTCTGCCTTGCGGGCACCTTCTTTGAAGCCCATAGAGCCAGCGATCTTGAAGGCCATTTCCGAGGAGTCGACTTCATGGTAAGAACCGTCGTATACGACGACTTTGATATCGACCATCGGGAAACCTGCCAAAACGCCTGTTTCCATTGCTTCTTTGACACCAGCTTCAACGGAGCCGATGTATTCCTTAGGAATAGCGCCGCCAACGACTTTGTTTTCAAATTCGTAGCCTTTGCCCTGTTCCTGCGGAATGAGTTCGAGCCAGCAGTCACCATACTGACCACGGCCGCCGGACTGACGCTTGAAGAAACCACGAGACTTGACATCTTTGCGGATGGTTTCGCGGTAAGCAACCTGCGGTTTGCCGACGTTGCAGTCTACTTTAAATTCGCGGGACATGCGGTCGACGATGATATCCAAATGGAGTTCGCCCATGCCGGAGATGATGGTCTGGCCGGTTTCAGCATCGGTCTTGACTTTGAACGTCGGGTCTTCTTCAGCCAGACGAGCCAGGGCGATGCCCATTTTTTCCTGGTCAGCTTTGGTCTTCGGTTCAACGGCTACGGAAATAACCGGATCCGGGAATTCCATCTTTTCGAGGATGATCGGGTGTTTTTCATCGCACAGCGTATCGCCTGTGGTCGTATCTTTCAGACCGACGATGCCGCCGATGTCGCCCGTGTAAGCTTCCTGTACTTCTTCGCGGTGGTTAGCGTGCATCCGGAGGATACGGCCAACACGTTCTTTTTTACCTTTTGTCGAGTTGTAGACATAAGTACCGGCCTGTAAGGTACCGGAGTAAACGCGGAAGAATGCCAGTTTGCCGACAAAGGGGTCAGCCATGATCTTGAAGGCCAATGCGGAAAGCGGGGCTTTGTCATCAGCTTCACGAGTTTCTTCTTCGTCTGTGTCGGGGTTGGTGCCTTTGACCGGAGGAATATCCAACGGGCTCGGCATGTAGTCGACGACAGCGTCGAGGAGCATCTGGATCCCTTTGTTCTTGTAAGCAGAACCGCAGAGGACCGGGAACAATTTGTTCGTGCAGACGCCTTTACGGATGGCTGCTTTCAATTCGTCGATGGTGATTTCTTCACCTTCGAGGTATTTCATCATGAGGTCTTCATCGGTATCGCAAACAGCTTCAACCATGATGTCATGATATTTTTTAGCTTCTTCTAATTCGTCTTCCGGGATGTCGACGACTTCGATTTCTTTACCGAGAGCATCGTCATAGACTTCTGCTTTCATGGTGATGAGGTCGATGATGCCGCGGAAAGTTGTTTCAGCACCGATTGGGAGCTGAATAGCAACGGCATTTGCCTGAAGACGATCTTTCATCATGTCGACAACGTTCAGGAAGTCAGCACCGGTCGTATCCATCTTGTTGACGAATGCGATACGGGGAACATGGTAATGTTCAGCCTGACGCCATACCGTTTCCGACTGCGGTTCTACGCCGCCCTTTGCGGAGAAAACAGCAACAGAGCCGTCGAGTACGCGCAGCGAGCGTTCAACTTCAACGGTGAAGTCAACGTGCCCCGGAGTATCGATGATGTTGATGCGGTATCCTTTCCAGTGAGCCGTCGTAGCAGCCGATGTAATCGTGATACCACGTTCCTGTTCCTGAGCCATCCAGTCCATGGTAGCAGCGCCATCATGAACTTCGCCGATCTTGTGGACGCGGCCGGTGTAGAACAGGATACGTTCTGTTGTCGTGGTTTTACCAGCATCGATGTGAGCCATGATGCCAATATTTCTCGTTTTTTCCAAAGAAAATTCTCTTGGCACGGTTTTTTCCACTCCTCAAAAAATAATAAATATCGTAAATTACCAACGATAATGAGCGAAAGCTTTGTTAGCTTCAGCCATTTTATGAGTATCTTCCTTTTTCTTGATAGCAGCGCCTGTATTGTTGAAGGCGTCCATCAATTCGCCAGCGAGCTTTTCTTTCATCGTGCGTTCGCCGCGTTTACGGGCATAGCCGACAGTCCAGCGGATACCGAGGGACAGGCGACGGTCTGCACGTACTTCGACAGGAACCTGGTAGTTAGCACCACCGACGCGGCGGGCACGGACTTCCAGGACAGGCATAACGTTGTTGAGAGCCTGTTCGAATACTTCCAAAGGATCTTTATTCATTTTAGAACGGATGATGTCGAAAGCATCATAAACGATGGTTTCAGCGACACCTTTTTTGCCGTCCAACATAACTTTGTTGATGAAGCGCGTTACCAATTTGGAATGGTACACCGGATCCGGCAGCACATCACGCTTCGGCACGGGGCCTTTTCTTGGCATGTCTAATTCCTCCTCTATGCTATGTAAGTCATCTTGTTCATCTTAAATGGCAAATCTTATTTGCCTTTCTTAGCGCCGTATTTAGAACGGGACTGCTGACGATCTGCTACGCCAGCTGTATCCAAGGCACCGCGGACGATGTGATAACGTACACCAGGAAGGTCTTTGACACGACCGCCTCTGATTAATACAACACTGTGTTCCTGTAAATTGTGACCAATGCCGGGAATATAAGCAGTTACTTCGATGGAGTTCGTCAAGCGAACACGGGCAACTTTACGCAGAGCCGAGTTAGGTTTTTTCGGGGTAGCTGTGTATACACGAGTGCAGACACCGCGTTTCTGCGGGCAGTTTTTCAAAGCCGGTGCTGTCGATTTAGTTACGGCAACCTGACGTCCTTTACGAACCAATTGGCTGATTGTTGGCATTTGGGCACCTCCTCTCCAAACAATTAGATTTATAATGTAATCATCAACGAGCAGAGCTCATGAGATGATGTTACCGAAAATTATTTTAACAAGCCTACGGCTGCAGCTTTTACCTTGATGTGGCAGGCCATGCCCAATTCGGTCATGGTGTAAGCGCGGTCGACGGGGATGTGAGCGCCTTCGGCTTCTGCTATGAGCGGCGCTACTACCTGTTCATCGCAATCATTGGCGATGTACAGCTGTGTGACTTCGTTTCGTTTCATTGCTTTCAGGGTTTGCTTCGCGCCCACGGTCTTGCGGACACTGGCAGCTAGTTCCAAGCTCACGAAACCTCACTCCTTACGTCTTGCAATTTAGACGCAATACATTCATTGCGACACTTAGATATTTTATCATCACGAATATGATATGTCAATGAGTTTTTGGGTAAAAACTGCGTAATCAGTACATCTTTTATTACACGGTACCTAGTGGCTCGTGGTTCGTGAACCACAAGGCGTAGGGGCCGTCCCAAAGGGCGGCCCGCCATGAGATACAGCAAGCCTCGTGAAAAAACAACCTCTCAGTCAGCTTCGCTGACAGCTCTCCTACCAGGAGAGCCGGGCCGCCAGCCACTAACAACAAAAAAGGCGCTGTCTTCATGGGACAGCGCCTTTTTTACTCTCTTAATGTCCGGCTTCCGGTGTCGTATCGGCACCTTCCGGTGCTTCTACGGGGTTGCCTTCTTCGTCTTCATAGCTGATAGACGGGACGTTCTTTACGACCTTGATTTTGCGGTAACGGCTCATACCCGTACCAGCCGGGATGAGTTTACCGATGATGACGTTTTCTTTGAGGCCCAGGAGCGGGTCGATTTTGCCTTTGATAGCGGCATCGGTCAGAACACGGGTCGTTTCCTGGAAGGATGCAGCCGACAGGAAGGAATCCGTTGCCAGTGCGGCCTTAGTGATACCGAGGAGCATCGGTTTGCCGATAGCCGGCTTGCCGCCGTTGCTGACGATGCGCTTGTTCATATCTTCAAAGATATTGACGTCGATGTAATCGCCCGGCAATACATCGGCATCGCCGGCGTCTTCGATCTTCATCTTGCGCAGCATCTGGCGTACGATGACTTCGATATGCTTATCGTTGATACCAACACCCTGAGATTTGTATACCTTCTGTACTTCGTATACGAGGTACCGCTGGGTAGCTTCGACGCCCTGGATGTGCAGGATGTCGTGGGGGTTGATGGAGCCAGCCGTGATACGGCTGCCCTTTTCGATGACATCGCCTTCGTGTACGACGAGGTGCGAGCCGAAGGGAATGGTGTAGCTCCGTTCTTCGCCGTCCTTGGACGTAACGTGGACGATATTGATATCGTGGTGGTCTTCTTTTTCCGTAATCGATACGGTACCGCTGATTTCCGTGACGATAGCATTGCCCTTCGGCTTACGGGCTTCAAACAATTCTTCGACACGAGGAAGACCCTGGGTAATATCGCCGGCCGTTGCGACACCGCCTGTATGGAAGGTACGCATGGTCAGCTGTGTGCCCGGTTCGCCGATGGACTGAGCAGCAATGGTGCCGACCGATTCGCCGACATTTACCTTGCCGCCCGTACCGAGGTCACGGCCATAGCACTTAGCGCAGACGCCATAACGGCTGCGGCAGGTGAGGACGCTGCGGATCCGGACTTTATCATAATATTTTGCGATTTCTTTGGCCTGGTCAGCCATGATTTCTTCGTTGAGGGCCACGATGACTTCACCCGTTTCCGGATTGACCAGGGTTTCAGCAGCCGTACGGCCTTCGATGCGGTCTTCCAGCGATTCGATGACGCCGTTGCCGCTGTCTTCGACGATAGCCGTGACTTCGACGCCGCGGATGTCGTTGTTGCGGACCTTGACTTCATCGACGTCGCTGTTGAGGATACGGTCGATGGCATCTTCCGTGAGCGGCGTGCCTTTGGCGCAGATTTCAATGCCGTTGGAATCGATGACGGCCTTTTCGACGGTCTTGCCGAGCATGTTTTCCGCCATGGATTTGCGGATAGCTGCACGGAAACCTTCTTCCGGTGCGCCGAGGGAGACCGTTTCGATGACATTGGTGTGGTTCAGGTCATCGTTGATGTCCATCTGGCTGCCGCGGAGATAGAGTTTCGGAATCTGGTGTTCGATAACCGTATCCATATCGTCGTTGGTCAGGAGATGTTCTGCCGGGAAGACGATGTCGCCTGTTTCCGGATCCGCAATATCGCGGGCCAGGACGCGGCCGATGAGCTTGTCGCGCAAGAGGTTGACAGCCTGGCGGCAAGAGCTTGCCAGACGGGCGCGTTCGCGGACGAGGTCGATGCCGAATACGTCGCAGTCATCTTCACGGACGATGACGTCCTGGGAAACGTCGACGAGACGACGGGTCAGATAACCCGAGTCAGCTGTACGCAGTGCCGTATCGGCCAAGCCTTTACGGGCGCCGTGAGACGAAGTGAAGTAGTCCAGTACGGACAGGCCTTCGCGGAAGTTCGCTTTGATTGGCAAGTCGATGATACGGCCCGACGGGTCAGCCATCAAGCCACGCATGCCGGCAACCTGACGAATCTGGTCGCGACTGCCTCGAGCACCGGAGTCAGCCATCATGAAGATCGAGTTGAACGGGTCCATGTTATCCATCATGACATCCGTAACATCGTTGGTAGCCTTTGTCCAGATTTCGACGCTCTTGTTATAGCGTTCGTTTTCGGTAATCAAACCGCGCTGGTACATGGCATAGGCATTCTGGACTTTCTTGTCGGCTTCATTGAGGATATCCCATTTTTCTGCCGGGATCTGAATGTCCGAAATAGCGATGGACATACCGGCCTGGCGGGCGTAATGGTAGCCGATGGCCTTGATCTTGTCCAACAGTTCTGCCGTCTTGGTGTTGCCGACGAGGTGGAAGCAGGCATCGACGAGTTTGCCGATCTGTTTCTTGCTCATGAGGACGCCCAGGCAGTTGACGTCAACATATTCTTTATCTTTCTTGAATTCAGCGACAGCGGCTTCGTCGATTTTGCGTTTCGGCAAGGGACGCGTAGCCGTGAGGTCGACGCCGAATTTTTCTTTCAGCTGCGAGAAGCCATAGTCATGGATATGGCCGTCTTCGTCTTTGATCTTGACGAAGTGGGACCAGTCGATGAGGCCGTTTTCGTAAGCAAAGACCGTATCTTTCGGATCCGTGAAGACCATGACCTTATCCGTATGGAAGAGGCGCAGTGGTTCGTAGATCTGATAGTTGTAGAGCAGTTTGCCTGCCGTCGTTTCGATGAGGCCGTGACCGGGGATGCGGACCTTGATCAGGGCTTCGATGTCAATGACCTTGGCATCGTAAGCGAGCATGACTTCGTCGTAGTTGGAGAAGATCTTGCCTTCGCCCTTGGCGGCCGGTTTGACCAACGTCAGGTAATAAGCACCGAGGACCATGTCCTGTGTCGGGACAGCAACCGGTTTGCCGTCTTTCGGAGCCAGGATGTTGTGCGACGAGAGCATGAGCGTCCGGGCTTCGGACTGGGCTTCTACGGACAAGGGCAGATGGCAGGCCATCTGGTCACCGTCGAAGTCGGCGTTGAATGCCGTGCAGACCAGAGGATGAAGCTTAATGGCGCGGCCTTCCCAGAGGATCGGTTCGAAAGCCTGGATACCCAGACGATGCAGTGTCGGGGCACGGTTCAAGAGAACAGGATGTTCCTTGATGACGTCTTCCAGGACGTCCCATACTTCCGTATTCACGCGTTCGACTTTCTTCTTGGCGTTCTTGATATTGGTAGCAATGCCCTTTTCGACAAGTTTCTTCATGACGAAAGGCTTGAAGAGTTCCAGGGCCATTTCTTTCGGCAGGCCACACTGGTGCATCTTCATTTCCGGACCGACGACGATAACCGAACGGCCGGAGTAGTCGACACGTTTACCGAGCAAGTTCTGACGGAAACGGCCCTGTTTCCCTTTCAGCATGTCCGACAGGGATTTGAGGGGACGGTTGCCCGGGCCCGTGACCGGACGGCCGCGGCGGCCGTTATCGATGAGGGCGTCGACGGCTTCCTGGAGCATACGTTTTTCGTTGCGGACGATGATATCCGGCGCTCCCAGTTCCAGGAGGCGGCTCAAGCGGTTGTTACGGTTGATGACCCGGCGATAGAGATCGTTCAGGTCAGACGTAGCGAAGCGGCCGCCGTCGAGCTGGACCATCGGGCGCAGTTCCGGCGGGATGACCGGGATGACGTCCATGATCATCCATTCCGGTTTGTTGCCGGAATGACGGAAGGCTTCGACGACTTCCAGGCGGCGGATAGCGCGGACGCGGCGCTGGCCCGACGAATCGCGGAGTTCATCGCGGAGCTGTTTGTCCAACTGGTCCAGGTCCAGGCCCTGCAGCAGTTCCTTGACAGCTGCAGCGCCCATGCCGACGCGGAATTTATCGCCGTACATATCCAGGTACTGACGATATTCCGTTTCCGTCATCAGCTGCTGCTTGGAGAGCGGCGTATCGCCCGGATCGAGGACGATGTACGAGGCGAAGTACAAGACTTTTTCCAGCGAACGGGGAGAAATATCGAGGATCAGGCCCATCCGGCTGGGGATGCCTTTAAAATACCAAATATGAGATACCGGTGTAGCCAGTTTAATATGGCCCATCCGTTCACGACGGACTTTGGCGCGCGTGACTTCGACGCCGCAACGGTCGCAGACGACACCTTTATACCGGATACGTTTGTATTTGCCGCAGTGACATTCCCAGTCCTTTGTCGGCCCAAAAATGCGTTCGCAGAACAACCCATCCCGTTCCGGTTTCAATGTACGGTAATTGATCGTTTCTGGTTTCTTGACTTCTCCGTGGGACCATTCGAGGATCTTTTCCGGCGAAGCAAGACCAATCCGCATGGAATCGAATTCATTCACATCAAGCACTAATACCGCTCCCTTCTATCGACTCGTTATTCATCATCTTCAGTAATATCATCATCGTCGGCCTGTTCAGCTTCAGCGACGGCATCGAGGCTCATGGCGCTCATGATGTCATCTTCATCGCCGTTGGCGACGGGTTCCTGTTCTTCGCCTTCTTCTCCTTCGGCAGGAGCGTCTTCAGCCGGTGCAGCCGGGGTATCCGGACCATTTTCACCTTCCATGACGCGGCGGAGTTCATCGGTCTGTTCCGGTTCCGTTTCATCGTCATCATCGAGTTCCTTGATGACGACTTCTTCACCGTCTTCGTTCAGGATCTGGACGTCGAGGCCGATAGCCTGGAGTTCTTTGAGGAGGACCTTGAACGATTCCGGTACGCCCGGTTCAGGAATATTTTCACCTTTGACGATCTTTTCGTAAGCCTTGACACGGCCGACGACATCGTCAGACTTGACAGTCAGCATTTCCTGGAGGGTATAGGCTGCGCCATACGCTTCCAGAGCCCAGACTTCCATTTCACCGAATCGCTGGCCGCCGAACTGTGCTTTACCACCGAGAGGCTGCTGCGTAACCAGGGAGTACGGGCCGGTCGAACGAGCATGGATCTTGTCGTCGACGAGGTGATGCAGTTTGAGGAAGTACGTGTAACCAACCGTGACGCGGCGGTCCATCGGTTCCCCTGTACGGCCATCATAGAGGACGGATTTACCGTCTTCCGGCAGGCCGGCGATCTTCAGGGCTTCAAAGACGTCTTCAGCCTGAGCGCCATCGAAGACCGGTGTTGCAATGTGGATACCGGCAACATCCGGTTTCGGCATGCCATATTTATCGAAATCATAACCGGCAGCACGCAGTTTTTCTTCCAGACCCGGATCCATTTCCTTGATCTGTTTGCCCAATTCATGGACAGCCCAGCCAAGGTGGGTTTCCAAAATCTGACCGATATTCATACGAGACGGTACGCCCAAGGGATTCAAGACGATCTGTACCGGCGTGCCATCGGGCAGGAACGGCATGTCTTCCTGGCGCATGACGCGGGAAACGACACCCTTGTTCCCATGACGACCAGCCATCTTATCGCCTTCGTGAATCTTACGTTTCTGGGCGATGTAGACGCGGACCAGGCGGTTTACGCCAGGCGGCAGTTCATCGTTGTTTTCACGGGAGAAGATACGGACGTTGACGACTTTACCCGATTCGCCATGAGGTACACGCAGCGATGTATCGCGGACTTCGCGTTCTTTGTCGCCGAAGATGGCGCGCAGGAGGCGTTCTTCCGGTGTCAGTTCCGTTTCGCCCTTCGGCGTGACTTTACCGACCAGGACGTCGCCCGGGAAGACGTCGGCACCGATCATGATGATGCCGTTTTCGTCGAGGTTCTTCGTGCTTTCTTCACTGACGTTGGGGATTTCGCGGGTAATTTCTTCCGAGCCCAGTTTCGTATCACGGGCATCACATTCGTATTCTTCGATGTGGATGGATGTGTAGAGGTCGTTCTTCGGGAGTTCTTCACTGAGGAGAACGGCGTCTTCGTAGTTATAGCCCTCCCAAGGCATATAAGCTACGAGGATATTGTAACCGAGAGCCAATTCGCCGCCATCGGTAGCCATGCCGTCAGCCAGGGCCTGGCCTTCTACGACCCTTTCGTTCTTATAGACCAAGGGACGCTGGTTGATGCAGGTACTCTGGTTGGAGCGGACGAATTTGATGAGTTTATACGTATCGACAGAACCGGAATCCGTGCGGACCTGGATCGTGTCGCCCGTAACGCGGGATACGACGCCGCTGTGTTTAGCCAGGACGCAGACGCCGGAGTCACAAGCCGTCTTGTATTCCATGCCGGTGCCGACGAGCGGAGCCTGTGTGCGCAGCAAAGGCACAGCCTGGCGCTGCATGTTCGCACCCATGAGGGCACGGTTAGCATCATCGTTTTCCAGGAAGGGGATCATGGAAGTACCGACGGAGACAACTTCCTTAGGCGATACGTCCATGAAGTCGACGCGGTCAGCCCGGAATTCGCGGGTATCTTCACCGTGACGGCAGGCAACGCGTTCGTGGACGAAATGGCCGTCTTCGGTCAGCGGTTCGTTAGCCTGGGCGATGACGTACTGTTCTTCTTCGTCAGCCGTGATGTAGTGGACCTCTTCCGTGACGACGCCCGTTTCTTTATCGACGCGGCGGTACGGAGCTTCGATGAAGCCAAATTCGTTGACTTTCCCGAAGCAGGCCAGGGACGAGATCAAGCCGATGTTCGGGCCTTCAGGCGTTTCTACCGGGCACATACGGCCGTAGTGGGAGTGATGGACGTCGCGGACTTCGAAGCCTGCACGTTCACGGGACAAACCGCCAGGGCCAAGGGCGCTCAGACGGCGTTTATGTGTGATTTCGGCCAGCGGGTTGGTCTGGTCCATGAACTGGGACAACTGGCTGGAACCGAAAAATTCTTTAATAGCAGCGACGACAGGACGGATGTTGATCAGGACCTGGGGCGTAATGCTTTCGGCATCCTGGATGGTCATGCGTTCGCGGACGACGCGTTCCATACGGGTCAGGCCGATGCGGAACTGGTTCTGCAGGAGTTCGCCGACGCAGCGCAGGCGGCGGTTGCCCAGATGGTCGATGTCATCGACAGTGCCGAAGCCGTCCATGAGGTTGAGGAGATAGCTGATGTGGGCGATGATGTCTTCGCGGGTAATGGTGCGATGGTCATAGGGAAGGTCGCTGTTGTTGCAGATGATCTTATAGACCGAGCCGTCGGGCTTTTCGACGAAAGCTTCGACGAAGCCGCCGCCATCACCAGCCGGAGCGCCATCAGCGATTTCACGGTGGAAGACACCGCTTTCGCGGATCTTTTCGACTTCAGCCGAGCCGATTTCCGTATGGGCATCGACGATGACTTCCCCTGTTTCCGGATTGACGATCGGTTCGTGGAGGGTCAGGCCGAAGAGACGGCGTTCCCAGCCGAGTTTCTTGCCGGCTTTATAACGGCCGACGCGGGCCATATCATAACGGCGCGGGTCGAAGAACAGACCTTCAAAGAGATTGCGGGCGCTTTCGACAGTCGGCGGTTCACCGGGGCGAAGTTTCTTATAGATTTCAACGAGGGCTTCGTCCTGATTTTCTGTCATGTCTTTTTCAAACGTAGCCTTCAGGCGCTTATCGTCGAAGAAGAGCTGCAGGATATCGGCGTTGGACGACCAGCCCAGGGCACGGATGAGTACCGTAACAGGGATTTTGCGGTTGCGGTCGATGCGGGCATAGACGATGTCATTGGCATCGGTTTCCAATTCGATCCAGGCCCCGCGGTTCGGGATGACCGTTGAATTGTACAGGCGGATGCCCATCGGGTCGATTTCGCGGCCATAGTAGACGCCAGGAGAACGGACGAGCTGGCTGACGATAACGCGTTCTGCCCCATTGATAATGAAGGTACCTGTATCGGTAATCAGTGGGAAGTCACCCATGAATACTTCCTGGTCCTTGATTTCACCTGTTTCGTGGTTGACAAGACGGATCTGGACACGGAGCGGTGCGGCGTATGTCGTATCGCGTTCCTTACATTCACGAATGTCGTACTTCGGTTCCCCTAACTTAAAATCCTCGAAGGATAAAGACAGGTTACCCGATGCATCTTCGATGGGAGAAATGTCTTTGAAGATATCTTTCAGTCCCTTTTCCAGGAACCATTCGTAGGATTTATTCTGTAAATCCAACAAATGAGGCATTTTCAAGACCTCGTTAATCTTAGCATACGTGTATCGAGTCCTTTTCCCTACTTGTACAGGTTTGAACATGCTGATTCTTCACCCCTTATAAAAAGTAAACCATTATGATAGCGTTGTACAGCGCTGTGTAAAGCGACAAAAAAGCAAGGCTCTCAGACGATTTGAACCTTGCTTAATTTTTTGCTCACCGGAAGCGCTTCCTCCATGTATCTCATAATATCAATTGAACATTTTGCAATGAGTTATTATAGCATATGAAGTTGCTTCTGTCAATATTTAATTTTAACAAATTCCTAAAATTTCCAATTACTGATGGACCCGGGCCAGGGTGTATTTCTTCTTCCCCTTGCGGACGATGACGAATTTGCCATTGGAGTTCTTATGGGGTTTGACGATTTCGTCGAGAGCCGTCACTTTGACGCCGTTGATGGTGACCGCACCGTGGGTGATGTCTTCGCGGGCCTGGCGCTTCGATTTATAAATCTGGGAATCGACGAGCCAGTTGACGACGTCTTTTTCTTCGTTGGAAACGTCTACTGTCGGCATCTTGCCGAAGGCCTGTTCCAATTCGTGTTCCGACAGGTCAGCAATGCTGCCGTGATACAGGGCTTCCGTGATGTTCTGAGCTTCTTTCAAAGCTTCCGGGCTGTGGACGAATTTCGTGACTTCTTCAGCCAGACGGCGCTGGGCCAGGCGTTTTTCCGGTTCTTTTTCGACCGATTCAGCCAGGGCGTCGATTTCTTCCTTGCTGAGGAAGGTGAAGTATTTCAAGTATTTGACGACGTCCGCATCGTCCTGGTTGAGCCAGAACTGATAAAATTCAAAAGGCGACGTCTTTTCCGGGTCGAGCCAGACAGCGCCGCCGGCAGTCTTGCCGAACTTGGTGCCGTCCGATTTCAGCATGAGGGGAATGGTCAGGCCATAGGCTTTGGCTTCGCTGCCGTGGATCTTGCGGATCGTGTCGATGCCAGCCGTGATGTTGCCCCACTGGTCGGCGCCGCCGATCTGCAGCTGGACATCGTTGTGAGCGAAGAGGTGTTCAAAATCGATGGACTGGAGGATCTGGTAGGAAAATTCCGTAAAGGAAATACCGGCTTCCAGGCGGCTGGCGACGACTTCTTTGCTGAGCATGATGTTGACGCTGAACAATTTGCCGTAATCGCGGAGGAAGTCGAGAAGACTGATCTGGCTGAGCCAGTCGTAGTTATTGACAAAAGTGATGTTTTCCGAATCGCCGAAGAGATGCATGAACTGGGCTTTCAATTTTTCGGCATTGGCCTTGATTTTATCGAGAGTCTGGAGCTGGCGTTCCGTCTTGCGGCCGCTCGGGTCCCCGATAGCACCGGTGCCGCCGCCGATGACGACATAAGGATGATGGCCGGCGTTGGCAAAGCGTTTGAGCATCATAAAGGGAATCAAGTGGCCGATATGCATGCTGTCGCCTGTCGGGTCGACACCGCAATAGAGGGAAATGCTCTTTTCTTCCGTAAGCTTCCGCAACCCTTCTTCATCTGTCATCTGATTGACGGCACCGCGCCAAGACAATTCATCAATGATATTCATCGAATTCGCTCCTTTATATAAAAAATGATAAGTTACACTCCATTATAGCGACCTGAACGGGTTACGTCAATGTGCGTAAGGGCTTGTCGCATGAAGGCAGCGCCTTTTTGAGTTTTAAGTTTGTAGTTTTTAGTTTGCAGCAAATAGTAAAAAATTTAAAACCAGCTTCTACAAACTACAAACTCCGTACTACAAACTATAAAGTAAAAGGGACCTCGCATAATAGTAGAAGCCTTCGTGCGACAGTCCCTTACGTTGTTAGTTGTTAGAAGATGGATTTAAATTTTAAGGTGCCGTTTGTCGCCGTTTGCAAAGCCATGCCACATCGCCCCGTCGAGTATATGTCCAGCTGGTCGCAGCGGGCCGCCCTAGCCGGGTCGGCCCCTACACACGAGGCCATAGGCCGTGGATTCTTTTATCGCCTGGCTGCGATTCCGTAGGAGCCGTCCTGTAAAGGCGGCCCGCTACGCGCTGAGGGTTTCCCGAAGCGTCGTTGTCAGTTTGAGCTCATCGCGGCGTCACCGCCGCATTGGAGTCCGAGAGGCTACTGGCTGATCCGGTTCACGATGAAGCCGCCCAGTACGGCTGCTGTGAGGGACGCAGCGATGATGGCCGTTTTGGCCGTCATCAGGACTGGACTTGCAGGAAAGGCCAGGCCGGCGATGAACAGGGACATGGTGAAGCCGATGCCAGCTACGAGGCCGACGGCCCAGAAGTGGCGCATCGTCAATCCGTCTGGGAGAGATGCCTTTTTCAAGAATACCAATACCCAGACAGCCAGGCCGATACCTAAAGGCTTACCCAGGACGAGGCCGGCAAAAATTCCCAGGCCCGGTGCGGATAACAGGCCGGACAAGCCGCTCAGGTCGAGGCGGATACCGGCATTGGCCAAGGCGAAGATGGGCATGATGAGGAAAGCCGAAACCGACGTCAAGGCGTGTTCCGCCCGCAGCAGCAGGCCTTCCCGCCCATCCTTTCCAGGCACTGCCGGCATGGCAAAGCCCGTCAGGACACCGGCCATGGTCGGATGGATGCCGCCGTAGAAAAAGGCCAGCCAGATGAGGATGCCACCGGCTGCGTAAAGCCAGGGCTGCTGCCAATTCCGGCGGCAGGCTGCCAGCATCAGCAGCCAGACAACGAGGCCTCCAGCCAGGGCCGGGGCGTTGAGGGCCCCGGCATAAAAGACAGCGATGACGACGATGCCGCCGAGGTCATCGACGATGGCCAGGGCCGTCAGGAAGATGACGAGGCTCCGCGGCGCTCTGGGAGCCGCCAGGGACAGGACGCCCAGGGAAAAGGCGATGTCCGTCGCCATGGGGATGCCCCAGCCGCCCGCCGTCGGCAGGCCGGCATTAAAGACACTATAAATAGCCGCTGGCACCAGCATGCCGCCTAAGGCAGCAGCCATGGGCAGCATCGCTGCCGACCGGGATTTCAGTTCTCCGTAGAGGAACTCCCGCTTCACTTCGGCACCGACGACGAAGAAAAAGACAGCCATGACGGCGTCGTTGATCCAGTGCAGCAGAGACATATGCGTCCCTGCCGGCAGCGGGGCCTGGAGCCAGTGGTCATAAACGGGACCGAAGGGAGAATTAGAGATGACCATGGCCAGGATGGCACAGGCGATGAGTAACAGTCCGCTTAACGATTCTCGTTTCATATTTCCTCCTTGATTGGGCGGGCCGCCCTCTGGGACGGCCCCTACGGGATTGGCGGGCCGCCCTTTGGGACGGCCCCTACGGGATTGGCGGGCCGCCTTTGGGACGGCCCCTACGGGATTGGTGGGCCGCCTTTGGGGACGGCCCCTACGGATTCGGGCGACGTTCAAGGATGACGCCTTGACGATAGGCTTCCAAGAGAGCCTTCAAGTCGCGGATCATCTGCAGGAGTTTCTTACCGTTATCCGTGTCGCCGATCATGACCCGCTTCGGTTCCAATTCGACCTGTGTCGATTCGGAATCGATGTCGACATTGTTCATGAGGGCCTGATAGACGTCTTCAAAGGGATAGTGGGATTTGATGCGGATACCATGGGAGTTGAAGATGAGCGTGTAACCGGCAATGCCCGTAGAGCCCTGATAAGCTTTGCAGAAACCGCCGTCGATGCAGATTTCCTTGCCTTCCGCACGGATTGGGCTTTCGCCTTTCTTGACCTTGACCGGCGTATGGCCATTGATGATGTGGCCTTGGGGCGAGTCGATGCCAAATTCGTGAAGGATCTTGATACATTCATCTTTATCGCGATTCAGGCGGTAGTAAGCATTCTGCGGCTCTTTCCACGTCGATTCATCGATGATGTAACTCCGTTCAAAAGTCTTGACGATACGGCCGGATACGGGAGAATCAGCACCGCACCAGAGATACCACATATAATCCAGGCTGTCCGTATCGCGCTGGTCGTAAGCCCGGCGGATGAGGTGTTCCGCTTTATCCATGAATGCCTTGCCCTTATACGGCTTGCCGTCGAGGTAGATTTCCTTGAAACTGCCGTCTTCATTAAGGGGCAGACCGCCGTGGAACAAGAGGTTGTTATTCATGCAGCGGTATAAAGAACCGTGGCTGTAGAGGAAGCGGATATGGCGCTGAAGGCGTTCGCTTTCGGTAAATTCAACCTGGATGTCATTCATGAGCTGATGTTCTTCCGGCGACAGTGTATACGGGTCCTGCGGGTTGACGGTCGGGAAATCTTTGGTCTTCAGTTCATACGTCTTGCCACCGAGGGTGATGACGCCTTTTTCCCAATCGATTTTATGGAACAACAGGCGGTCGTCCATATTATAGTCGGGATGACGGTAAATCGTCTGGCCTTCCAGTTTAGCCACGATGACGTTGATGGCCTTGACCATCGGTTCCATGCCGTCGTCCTGTTTATACGTATCCAAGGCGAACAGGGCAAAGGGGCGCAGGCTGATGCCATAACCGCTTTCTAATATTTCCATATTATGGTAACGGATGTTATTGCGCAGGACATTGGCGATGCAGGCGGCATTGCCGGCAGCGGCCCCCATCCAAAGGACGTCGTGGTTGCCCCACTGGATGTCCAGGGAATGATGATGCATGAGGGTATCCATGATCTTATCGGCATGAGCGCCGCGGTCGTAAATATCGCCGATGATGTGCAAGTGATCGACAGCCAGGCGTTTGATGAGATTGGCCAAAGCGTAGATGAATTGCCGCGTACTGCCCGTTTCTAAGATGGTATCGAGGATTTTCATATGGTAGACCAGCTGATTCTGGTCTTCATCGGGCTGGGCATGCAAGAGTTCATCGATGACGAAGCGGAAGACTTCCGGCATGGCTTTACGGACCTTCGACCGCGTGTACTTCGAAGACAAGAGCTTGGCCAGGTCGATCATCCGTTCCAGCGTCGTCCGGGCCCAGTCATCGTTGACCTTGCCTTCTCGGTATAGCATGTTCAGTTTTTCTTTCGGATAGTAAATGAGCGTCAATAAGTCATCTTGTTCGGCCTTGCTCATCTTGTCAGAAAAAATCATTTCTACTTTTTCCCGGATGACGCCGGAGCAGTTGTTCAGGATGTGATAAAAGGCTTCATATTCGCCGTGCAGGTCACTCATGAAGTGTTCCGTCCCCTTGGGCAGATTGACAATCGCCTGCAGGTTGATGATTTCCGTAAACGTCGCAGCCTGTGTCGGATACTCCTTGGACAAGAGCTCCAAATAGCGCAGATATTCGGGAGAATAAGTATCGTACGTTTCCATGTTGCGTACCTCGCTTTCTCATATAGTATATATAGTATGGCTTATTTAATTTCTATTGTATATCATCATTGTCAGAGTGGCTAGATTCTTTTTCTGCTTTTTACCAACTTTGGCTCTATTTTGTTCATTCCGCATATACAATTACCCTTTTAGCAGAAGACAACACATGATTTTCCCTTTTCATCTTTAATCAGTATAGTTCTATTTATACCATGATTTTGATTCATATTGCAATTATTTTTAACGAATATGTCCTTTTAACCTACTATAACGTTTATCCTGTGCCATAAAAATCCTTGAATTTTGATGTCCTTTTTCACATAACGGCAATGCGGTGCCAGCATGGAAAAATCTTTTCCTCATTGTGGTATTTTCAAGGGCAGAAAAACATGCTATTATGTAATTGTAGAAATCAGTTTTAGGTATAATTAATTTTAAATGAGGTGATTACATATGAATAAGTATTTGGAATCTGTTATCGAAAATGTACGTACGAAACACGCAAACGAACCGGAATTTGTCCAGACCGTCGAAGAAGTCTTGAGCTCCCTGGACCCCGTCGTTGAACGCCACCCGGAATATGAAAAGTTCGACCTCCTCAACCGTCTTGTCGAACCGGAACGGCAATTCACATTCCGCGTCGTCTGGCAGGACGATAAAGGCGAATACCACACCAATACGGGCTACCGCTTCCAGTTCAATGGCGCTATCGGGCCCTACAAAGGCGGCCTCCGTTTCCAGAAAAACGTATACTCAGGCATCATCAAATTCCTGGGCTTTGAACAGATCTTCAAGAACGCCTTGACCGGCCTGCCCATCGGCGGCGCTAAAGGCGGTGCTGACTTCGACCCGACAGGCAAGTCCGACGCCGAAATCATGCGTTTCTGCCAGAGCTACATGCAGGCCCTCTATCGCTACATCGGTCCCGATATCGACGTACCGGCCGGGGACATGGGCGTCGGCGGCCGTGAAATCGGCTACCTCTTCGGTGAATACCGCCGTTTGAAAGGCTGCTTCGAAAACGGCGTCCTCACGGGCAAAGGCTTCAGCTTCGGTGGTTCCCGCATCCGTCCGGAAGCTACGGGCTACGGCGCTGTCTACTATCTGGAAAACGTCCTCAAAGATGACGGCCAGGACATCAAAGGCAAGACCATTGCCGCTGCCGGCTTCGGCAACGTAACCTGGGGCATCTGCAAGAAAGCTACGGAACTCGGCGCCAAAGTCGTTACCCTGTCCGGTCCGGACGGCTACATCTATGACCCGGACGGCGTCGCTACGCAGGAAAAAATCGACTACCTCCTCGAAATGCGCAACAGCGGCCGCAACCGCGTCCAGGACTATGCTGATAAATTCGGCGTCGAATTCTTCCCGGGTGAAAAACCGTGGGGCCGCAAAGTCGACATCATCATGCCGTCGGCTATGCAGAACGACGTCCATCTGGAACAGGCTAAACAGATTGCCGCCAACAAGATCCGCTACTACATCGAAGTCGCCAATATGCCGACGACCAACGATGCTTTGAAATTCTTACTCGACCAGAAAGACATCATCGTCGCTCCGTCGAAAGCCGTCAACGCCGGCGGTGTCGCTACATCGGCCCTGGAAATGAGCCAGAACAGCGAACGCCTGGTATGGACTGCCAAAGAAGTCGACGACCGTCTCCATGAAATCATGAACACGATTTACCAGAACTGCAAAGACGCAGCTGCCCGCAACGGCCTGGGCTACAACCTCGTAGCCGGTGCAAACATCGCCGGGTTCGAACGCGTCGCCGATGCAATGCTGGCACAAGGTGTCTTCTAAGTTATACCTGAAACTGAATATATAGAGCGTGAAAAAAGGAGCTGTCGCATCGCGACAGCTCCTTTTAAGTGGTTAGTGGCTAGTGGCTAGTGGTTACAGGAAAGGCCATTCGACATAAACTCGTCTTTCATCTGCTGACGCAAGGCAGCGTCCTGAGCAAAGAGGAGGGCCAGGCGGCCCATGATTTCGGCGCCTTTGACGATGGTCGGTTCGATGGTCCTGGCTTTGACGGCATTGGCGATATCCGTCGAGTGTTCCGGCATGGGGACGTCGCCTAAGGCCAGGTGGACGTGGACGGCCGGGCACTGGTGGCTGACGTTGCCGACGTCGGAGCTGCCGCAGTCTGTCGGATATTCATAGGGGATATCCATGGCCTGAAGGACTTGTTCCGATGCCTTTGTCGCCGCTTCGTTCCAGACCATGTTGTCGAATTTGCAGCCCATCTGGCTGACATCGTACGTCGTTTCCGTGGCAATGGCCGCACCTTTGAAGCAGTTCATGACTTTGGCTACGACCGTATCGAGGTATTCCCGTTCGCTGTGGCGGATACAGCATTCGATTTCGGCGTAATCGGGAACGACATTGGAAGCCATGCCGCCGTTGACGATATACGAGCCGATGCGTGTTTCCGGACGGACGTGCTGGCGCAGCATATCGATGGCGTGAAGGGCCAGCATGGCCCCGTTCAGGGCATTACGGCCATTCCAGGGTTCACCGGCGGCATGGGCTGTCTGGCCGTGGAAGGCGACGCGGTAGTCGTCAAGAGCCAGGAAATGGGAATTGGCATTGGTCTTCGTCGGTGAAATGTGGACCATGACGGCGAAATCATAATCCTTGAAGACGCCCTGGTCGCACATGATGACCTTGCCGCCGCGCAGTTCTTCGTCCGGTGTCCCGATGAGGTCGACATCGACAGGCAAATCGGCTAAATCTTTCAAAGCAGCCGCTGCCAGGAAACTCATAGCACCGTTGGCCGAATGGCCGCAGCCGTGACCGACGCCGGGCAGGGCATCGTATTCGGCCAGGAGAGCCATCTTGAAGACAGGCTTATCAGCCCGATGGGCAACGGCGCGGAAGGCCGTGGGCTGACCGGTGAACTGTTCTTCCACTTCCATGCCCAGGGAACGGCACAAATCGACGTAATGCTGGCAGGCATGGTATTCTTCGCCGGATAATTCCGGATCGTCAGCAATGGTATAATTGAGCTGAAAAGCCTGGGCTTCATGGGCCTTCAAGGCTTTTTTCAAATCTTCGAGTGTATTCATAATCTAAAAAAACTCCTTCTATCCAATGATGAACATATATAAAGGGATGACAATGATGCCCATGACGACGGTGATGAAGCTGACTTCCGTCGAATAGCGGACATCGGCACCGACGGATTTGGCGACGACCGTCATCTGAGTCATGGCCGGCATGCTGGCCTGCATGGTGAAGACCTGGGCCGACATAGGCGTGACCGGGATGAAGGGCAGCAATACCAGGACGCAGGCCGGACAGACCAGGAAGCGGCCGACGAGGGCGCCGATGATATCCCGGTCCCAACGGACCGAAGCCAAAGAGATGCCCGTCATTTCAATGCCGATGACCATGAGCGACAGTGGCGTCGCCATATTGCCGACGTATTGGAACGACGTCAGCAGGAAATCGGGCAGCTTGATATTGGCCATGATCAGGGCCAGGCCGGCTAAAAAGCCCAGGAGAGGCGGCGAAAAGACTTTCTTCAGGGTCTGCAGGGAAAACAGGGGCATACTCCCCTTGCCGCCCAGGCTGTCGTTGACGATGTGGTAGACGCCGAGGGTCCAGAACATCGTCGTATTGGCCATGTAGTAGAGCATAACTGACGGCACGCTCTGCGTCCCGAACAGGGCCAGGTTGACGGGCAGTCCGATGAAGATGGTATTGGCAATGAAGAAACACGTAATGAAGACGCCTTGCCGTTCCTGTCGGATGTGCAGGACTTTGGCTGCCACGCGGCCGACGGCATAGGCCAAAAGGATGGACGCAAAGGGCAGGAGCAGGTCCGGCGCAATGCGGATCAGCGAATCGTGGGTGAAATCCTTTTCCAGCTGGCAGAGCATGTATAAGGGCAGGCTTATCTTCATGACCAGCTTGGTAAAGACGGCGCTCATGTCTGGGCCGAACCAGCCCTTCTTAGCCAAGATGAAACCGATAGAGATGATGAACAACACCTCAAAAATCCCTTGTAACCCGTGCAATACCCCTTCCACGTTACCGCTTCCCTTCTAACTGGTATAATTCCGGCCGCCGGTCGCGAAAGACGTTGATGCGGCTGCGGATGTCGTCGATGACGGACAAGTCGATTTCCCCGGTGACGACGACTTCCCCGTCACCGCCTTCGGCCAGGACTTCGCCCCACGGGTCGATGATCATGGAATGGCCGCAGAAGTGGTAATCCCCACAGGTACCGCAGCTGTTGACGGCGACGACGAAAAGCTGGTTCTCAATGGCCCGGGCCCGATTGAGGATCTGCCAATGAGCCAGGCGGGGATGAGGCCAGGCGGCCGGGACAAAGAGAATCTTGGCACCGGCCAGGGCAGCCATGCGGACCCATTCACCGAAACGCAGGTCATAACAAGTGATGGATGCCATCGGCACATCGCCTAAAAAGAAGGTATTCAAACGGTCTCCCGGCGTGAAGACTTTCTCTTCCCCACCAGGCGTAAATAAGTGGCATTTGTCATACGATGAAACGAGGTTCCCCTCTTCGTCGATAATATACGTCGTATTGTATAATTTTCCCTGCTGGCGCCGGACCAGGGACCCGCCGACAAGCTGGATATGGCAGGAAGCGGCCAGGTCCTGTAAAAACTCCCGTCCCTGACGGCCGCCTTCATCGGCCAGGTCGAAGACATCAGGCGGATAGAACGATAAATCCCATAGTTCCGGCAAGACGGCCAAGTCGGAACCAGCCGCAGCTGCCGTATGGACATGACTGCGGACCTGGGCGAAATTGGCCGGCCTGTCGCCGGTGACGATGGGAAATTGGATGAGCGAAATTTTCACGGTACTCCCCCCCTGTTAGCATATATATTAGTTTTATTATACCATAGACTTGAAAAGAATCATCCTTCTTGCTATAGTAAAATTAACATGTATAAAAAGAAGGGGTATTATGGAAGAAAATGAAAAGATGAAGGATTGGCTGGCAGGGCTCATGAGCTGTACGTCCTGTCACTTGCGGGATGAAGGCAACCGCGGGCCGACGCGCTATTCCGGCGACTGCGCGTCGCCGCTGATGTTCGTCGGCGAAGGACCTGGCGGTGTGGAAGATGAATACGGCGTTCCCCTCGTCGGCCCGTCGGGGCAGCTCCTGGACAAGGCCTTGTGGAGCGTCGGCCTCACGCGGGACCACGTCTACGTCACCAACATCGTCAAATGCCGTCCCAAGAACAACCGCACGCCGACCCTGGAAGAAGGCCGCCATTGTGCGGACATCCATTTAGTCAAAGAAATCGAGCTGGTCCAGCCGAAGGTCATCGTCTGCCTGGGCAAAGTCGCTTTCCAATATTTCTACGGCCGTACCGCCAGTATCATGCGCAACCGCGGCAAGTGGTTCACATGGCGCGGCCATGACATCATGCCGACGTATCACCCGGCCTTCCTCCTGCGCCAGACCGGCCACGAACTGGTCGAATCGAAATGGCAGGTCTACTACGACTTCAAAGCCGCCGTAGAAAAAGCCAAGGCCGCCATGCCCGACTATATCTACCAGAGCCCGGAAAAGCCGGACCTCCTGACAGAATATGCGGCACTGAAAGAGACCCGGCATCTGTAGGCGGCCGCAGGCCGTGAAAAAAGGGGCTGTCGCACGTGCGACAGCCCCTTTAAAGTTGTTAGTGGCTACAAACTATAAATTAAAAATATCAATCCATCGCGATGAACGATGAACTATGAACAAAAAACGATTTAGTCAAACTTACGATCGTACAGGTGGCTCCGTTCGAGGAATTCTTCGACCGTCGGGAAGCCTAATTTTTTCAAGAGTTCGATGACATACGGATTTTCCATCGGCGTCTTGTAGACCGCTTGTTTCCCATAGGCCTGGACATTGGCTTTGCCTTCTTCTTTCTTGATGATAGCCCGAGGACCGCCGACGCAGCCGCCCATGCAGCCCATACCTTCAAAGAAGTTTCCGTCGCGGTTGCCGGCCAGGATATCGTTGATCATAGCTTTGCAAGCCGGGACGCCATCGGCTTTGCGGGTCTTGATGTCGACTTGGCGGTCCGGATTCAGCTGATGGACCGTTTCCGTGACGGCTTCGGAGACGCCGCCGGCATAGGCATAGCTGATGCCCGCTTCCGAAGCGTGAGGCAGATTATCTTCCGGCAGGGATGCCAGGTCGATATTGGTGACGGAAAAGAGGTCGCGCAGTTCCTGATAGGTCAGGACGTAATCGACAGCACCGACCAGGTCCGGTTCTTTCCGTTCGGCTTTCTTAGCCAGGCAGGGTCCGATGAAGACGGTCTTGGCTTTGGGATGAAGGGCTTTCACCGTGCGGCCGCCGGCGATCATGGGCGAAACAGAGCCGGGCACGTTAGGCAGAAGCTGGTGATAGAGTTTCTTGATCATGGCGATCCACATGGGGCAGCAGCAGCTGGTGAGCTGGAACTGATCTTCGCTGTTGATATTCTTGTCAAATTCCAGCGCTTCTTTCAAGGTCAGGATATCGGCAAAGACAGCGACTTCCAGCATGCCCGTAAAGCCCAGGCGCTTGAAAGCCGTCCGCAATTTCCCCATGGTAATATCGGGACCGAACTGGCCGGATACGGCAGGGGCGACCATGGCGTAGATAGGGCCGTCGTAATCATGCAGTTCCTGAACGACAGGGATGATGTCTTTCCGTGTCTTCAGGGTATCGAGCTTACAAGCATCGACACAGGCCTGGCAGCCGACGCACTGGCTGTCGTCGATGGCAATGCCGTCGGGCCCGGACGTAATGGCGCCCCAATCGCAGGCTTCCTGGCAGTGATGCGGTTCATCAGGCGGACAGAGACAGGGTTTGACCCGCCAGATCAGGGGATGGTCATCGGGATGAGCCAGACAGTCAATCAATTTCGGGTCGCCATCGACACCGACCGGTTTGCCTTCCGCAGCCCGCTTGAGCATCTGCTGATATAATTCATCTAATGTTTTCATGAAAACAGCCTCCTCTACAAAAAAAATCTGCTATAACGGATTGATGCACTTCCATTGTAGCAGATTTTTTGTCATCGCAACAGCATTAAAATACAAATACAGGAAACAACTTAGCCAGCAAAGCCGCCTTTGACGCCTTCGCGAGCGTCTTTTTCCCAATCTTTGAAATGTTCTTTAGCAGCCTGGCCGATCTGTTCGTCGTTGTTGTAATCGCCCAGTTCAGTCGGTACTTCGTCTTCTTTGGCTTCGGAAGCGCTGACGGCAGCTGCAAAATCACGGCCGTATTGGCGGCACGTATCCTGCGTAGCCTGGTCCGGATTCCACTGGCAGCGCAGGCCGTCGTTGACGACGTCGAAGCCAGCACCCTGAAGGAGAGCCGTAATCTGTTTGACGGCTTCGCCGCTCCAGCCGTAGCTGCCGAAAGCAGCGGCTTTCTTATTCTTGAATTTCAGGCCGCGGATCATTTCCATGATACCGCCGATGGAGAAGAGGAAGCCGTAGTTGATGGTCGGCGAACCGACGAGGATGGCTTTCGATTTGAAGACTTCTGTAACGATGTCGTTCTTGTCGTCGACAGCGGAGTTGAAGAGTTTCACCGTCAGCGTCGGGTCCGTTTCGCGCAGGCCTTCGGCGATGCATTCAGCCATGCGGCGCGTGGAATTCCACATCGTATCGTAGATGATGGTAATCTGGTTTTCCTGGTAGGCTTTGGCCCATTCCTGGTATTTCGCGACGATTTTCAGGGGATCTTTGCGCCAGATGACACCGTGGCTCGGGCAAATCATGCTGACCGGAACATCCATCTTGAGGATTTCGTCGATTTTCCGCGTAACCATGGGGCTGTAGAGGTTGAGGATGTTGGCATAGTATTTCATGGCTTCCTGATAGAGTTCAGCCTGGTCGACGCAGTCGTTGTACATTCTTTCGCTGGCATAGTGCTGACCAAAACCGTCGTTGCTGAAAAGGATGTTTTCACCGGTCATATAGGTGAACATCGTGTCCGGCCAGTGGAGCATGGCGGCTTCGATGAAGACGAGCTGGCTGCCGCCCAGATCCAGGGTATCGCCGGTCTTGACGTTGACGAAGTTCCAGTCCTGATGATAGAGGCCGCGCAGGATGGCTTCCCCTTTCTTAGTGCAGTAAATCGGCGTATCCGGAATTTCCCGCATCAGTGCCGGCAAAGCACCGCTGTGGTCGTTTTCGTTGTGATTCATGACGATATAGTCGATGTCTTTGAGGTCAATTTCTTTTTTCAAGTTGGCGACAAATTCATCGTCGAAAGGTTTCCAGACCGTATCCATGAGAACCGTCTTTTTATCACGAATCAAATAGGAGTTATACGAAGAGCCCTTTTCTGTAGAATATTCGTGGCCGTGAAATTCGTTCAATTCCCAGTCGATTTTACCTACCCAAGTTACTTTGTTTGTAATTTTTTTACCCATGATGATTCTCTCCTCTTCTTAATCTTCTATTTAAATTATTCTAATGTCAGCAGCAAGGCCATTTTAAAGGGTCCATCGGCGGTGATGGCATGGCGGCCGTTTTTAGCGAAGGCAAAGTTTTCGCCGGCCTTGATTTCATGATCTTCCCCTTCATAGCGGATGACGGCTTTACCTTCCAGGGCAAAAATCAAGGCTTCACCGGGAGCGGCATGTTCCGAAAGGCCTGTACCGGCACCGAAACTCATGACGACGAATTTGACTTTAGGCGACTGGATGATGTCGCGATTGATGATTTTCCCGTCCTGGCAAGGTACGAGACCGGCCAGGGAAAAGAGTTTTCCTGTATCGATATTCATAAGAGTTTCCTCCTTAACCGTAATTTCTACATAAACAGCCCCGTGAAGGCTCTTCATGCCGACAGGGATACCGGGCCGGGCGATGTAAACCTGGCCTTGCGGAACTTCCCGTTCGCCTTCCGGACCATAGAGGCACAGCGTCCCAGCGGTGACATAAAGTATCTTGACCTGGTCATACGTTTCAGGACTGATGTCCGTCTGAGCAGCCAGGGAAAAATAAAGGACCTGGCAGTCAGCCTGATGGACTACGTCCTTAGAAATCGTGCAGCCTGCAACGGGTTCATTGTCCTGGCTGATAGAAAAAACACAACCTTTTCGTTCTTTCATGGTATCCCTCCCTTTCATGGCCTTAGTATACCGTCATACCGATGAAAGAGCTGTTGCAATTCCAACACATTAAAAAAAATATACGCTAAAAGAAAAACCTTTACAAAACTGCGAAATACTGGTAAAATGGACAAGTAAAAGTTCATGCGGGTGTAATTCAGTGGTAGAATACGAGCTTCCCAAGCTTGGTACGAGGGTTCGATCCCCTTCATCCGCTCCAAAAGATGAAAAGGGCTTGTCGCACGACGACAAGCCCTTTTAAGTTGTTAGTGGCTAGCAGTTAGTTGTTAGTGGATGGTTTTAAATTTAACAGCAACCTCTCAGACCGCCTCCGGCGGCCAGCTCTCCTATTATGAGAGTCTTGAAGCCAGCCTCTACAAGCTACTAGCCACTAGCCACTGAAAAAAGGACCTGCCGCGTATGCGGTAGGTCCTTTTTCATTCTCACTGGATTTCAATGGTGTTAGTCGGTTGTGCCTGTTGAGCATCTTTCGGGAGGGTTATGGTCAGGACGCCATCTTTGAAAGCAGCCTGGATACCTTCTTTCTGAATGCCTGTGACAGGAAATTGGCGGCAGAAGGACGAGCTGGAACGTTCTTTGCAGATGTAGTTGTGCTGGTCATCCTGGGAGTCCTTCTGTTCGTTGTGGCTGGCAGCCAAGGTCAGGACGTTATTGTCATAGCTCAGGTGGATGTCTTCTTTCTGGACGCCCGGCAGGTCAGCAGTCATAACGTATTCGCTGCCTTTGTCTTCGATGTCGACTTTCGGCATCGTGCTGGTAAATTCACTGGGCCACATAAAGCGATTGAAGAAGTTATCAAAAACATCGGGAACGGAAAATTCATTGTCAACAATAGGGAATAAGCTATTCATAAGTCATGCCTTCTTTTTAATATATTCGGGGACATTTTGGAAATTTGGCGGGCGCCCCACGTGGGTACCCCTACAATTATTTAACTTCGATTCGATGGGCTTCAGCCACTTTCTTCGGGTCTTCTTTCGGCAGGGTTATGGTCAAGACACCATCTTTAAAGGCTGCCTGGATACCATCTTTCTGGATGTTGCGGACCGTGAACTGACGGCAGAAAGTATGGCTGCTGCGTTCTTTGCGGATATATTTCTTCTTATCGTCTTTTTCATCTTTCTTTTCTTCATGTTTTGCCGTCAACGTCAGGACGTCATCTTTGTAGCTGACGTTGATATCTTCTTTAGCGACACCCGGCAGATCCGTCGTCAGGATATAAGCCTTGTCCGTATCTTCGATATCAACCTGAGGAACGCGGTAGTTCGCTTCTGTCGGATTTTCAAAACCATTGAAGAAGTTGTCAAAAATCGTATCAGGGAATACAAAATCACTGTTCGTTACAACTGGAAATAAACCTTTCATCATAATCATTACCCTCTTTCAACATATCGTTCATTGTTGCTATGAGTGAACCTTCTTTTCAGTTCTGTTCTTTTGACCTTTTTGGTTATCTCTCTGTAACCTCTTCCTGATTACAGCTATATCATAGCTCTTATTAGCACTCTTGTCAAGTGAGTGCTAATAAAAAATTTCAAAAAAAAAAGCGGGCCGCCCTTTGGGACGGCCCCTACGAATGTATCCGCGGCCTGCGGTCTGCGGGCCGCCCTTTGGGACGGCCCCTACTAGCCCCTAGCCACTAATCACTTATCCTGCGGGACGAGTTGTTTGCCCGGTTTTACGAAGATCCAGGCTACGATGGCGATGATGCCGAACAGGGACGTTGCCATGAAGGCATTGTTCCAGCCGTAGTTGGTGACGAAGAAAGCGGTGACAATCGGAGCCAGGACGCCGCCGATGTTGCCCCAGAGGTTAATCCAGCCAGAAACGGAACCGGTGTATTTACCACCCAGGGAGATGACGGAAGACCAGCTGGCGCTCATAGCAAATCCCAAGGCACCGAGGGAAACGGACATCCAGAAGATGTTCATGGCCGGGTCAGCCGTATGAGATGCGATGTACAGGCCGAGAGACGTAACGGCTACGCCGGCCATGGCCGTAACGGTACGCATTTTATACTGCATTTCGCTGTGGCTGCCATTGGCGATCTTGTCGGAAACGAAGCCGGCTAAGAAGACCATGGCCATCAAGGCAATCCACGGGCAGGAAGCCCAGAAGCCCATGGATTTCAGGGACATGTTGTGGACTTCCGTCAAATACATGGGAAGCCATGCCAGGAAGACGTACATGATGTAGTCGACGACCATGAACTGGATGCCGACAGCCCAGAACTGGGTCGAACGGAGGAATTTGCTCCAGGGAGCGACGGCTTTCTTCAGGGAGTCAGCCGAACGGCCTTCGTTGATGTAAGCAGCTTCTTCCGCATTGACATACGGGCTATCTGCCGGATTATCACAAGCAAAGTGATGCCATACCCAGGCCAGGGCGATGCCGACGATACCGAAGATGATGAAGACGGCGTGCCAGCCGAAGAGGCCCATGAGGGCGACTGTAGCGACGGGACCGACGACGGGGCCGAAGAAGGTGCCTAATAAGATGGACGAGCTGGCCTTGCCTTTTTCGTGTTTATTGAACCACGTGAAGGTGGCAGCCCCTAAGGACGGGAAAACGGGACCTTCGCCGAGGCCGAAAGCCAGGCGGACAGCAGCGAAGCTGATCTTGCCTTTAGCTAAGGCAGTCAGGGCCGTGAATACGGACCACCAGAGAATGGCCAAAGCCCCGGTCTTGCGCATGCCGAATTTTTCAGCCAGGATACCGCCGGGGACCTGCATCAAAGCGTAGCTGGCGAAGAAACAGGTCTGAATGAAGCCCATGTCGATTTTGGTGAAACCAAATTCCTGCATGATGACCGGCGTTGCAACGGAAAGGTTGACGCGGTCCATATAAGCGACAAAACTGATTAAAAAGATTAAAAACGCGATTTTCCATCGGAAGTTCGTCATCGTACCAGCAGCAGCCCGCGTTTCAGCTGCGGCGGTCATGATCTTACCCATTGCTTTTTCCATAGCCAATACCTCTTTACCTGAATACCAAAATACCTAACATAAATTGATAATGAATACTGTAAAAGTCACACCCAGGGGATATAAAAAGCCCCTGCTGCTCCGGCGGAGCAACAGGGGCGATGAGTCGCGGTACCACCCTGTCATTATACTCAGTGTCTTTGACAGACATCCTATAACGCGGGATTGCGTCTGTACCTCAATTCCCTAGAAAAACAGTCGGTACAGAAACTCCCGGGCGAAGTCGGACGATTGCACCTCGCCGGATTCTCAGCACCGCCGGCTCTCTGCAGAGGATGGGATCTCGTCTTTTACCCGTTCATCGTCAGTATATCTGCACTGCTTTCACAGTGCCCTGTTTGTGTGATGTGCCTATTATCCATGAAAAGAGGCTGATTGTCAAGGCTTTTTATTAATATTTTTAAATTTTATTCCGTTAAACGTTATATTATTAATTTGGTTAAACGTTTTTATTACCTATTTGCCAGAAAGGCTTTATTTTTTGTAAAGCATGCGCACTGAATTGAGGACACAGAGAGCGGCCACGCCGGAGTCGGCAAAGACGGCAGCCCACATGGAAGCATAGCCGGCAAAACCGGCGATCATGACGACGGCTTTGATGCCTAAGGCAAAGACGACATTTTCCATGGCGATCTTCATGGTTTCCCGGGACAGGTGGAGCGCTGCCGGTACGGCGCTGACACGGGACTGCATGAAGACGACATCGGCCGCTTCGACAGCCGCATCGGCCCCGCTTCCCATGGCGGCACCGACATCGGCCCCGGCCAGGACAGGCGCATCATTGATGCCGTCGCCGACGAAGAGGACCGGACCGTACTGCTGGCGCAGCACATCCATCTGGTTGACTTTATCCTGCGGCAACAGCTTGGCCCGGACATCGTCGATGCCCGTCTTGGAAGCGATGTAGTCCGCTGCCTGCTGGGAATCGCCAGTGAGCATGGCCGTCGTAATGCCCATACGGGAAATAGCCTGAATGGCATCGACGGCATCGTCTTTGATAGTGTCCGAAATGACCAGCCGGCCCGCATAGGCCCCATCGACGGCGACGTACAGTTCCGAACCGTATTCCACCTTATCCATGGCCGGCAAGGCGATGTGCTGGCCGTCCAGGAGCTGGCGATTGCCGCAGAGGACGTCATGGCTGCCGACGCGGGCTTTCAGGCCCTGGCCGGCGATTTCTTCCATGGCCGACGGTTCTGTAAGGCGCAGGCCCTGTTCACAAGCCTGGGCGACGACGCTGCGGGCAATGGGATGGTTCGACGCCTGTTCTGCCGACGCACAGAGGCAGAGGACGTCATCGGCACTGCGGTTATCGGCAGGGAGAACCTGGTGGACGACGAAATTGCCTTTGGTAATGGTCCCGGTCTTATCGAAGACGACAGCTTTGATATGCTTCATCTGTTCCATAGCAATGCCGCCCTTGAAGAGGATGCCCTGCTTGGACGCCGCGCCGATACCGGCAAAGAAACTCAAGGGTACGCTGAGGACCAGGGCGCAGGGGCAGCTGATGACCAGGAAGGTCAGGGCCGTGTAAATCCAGTAGTGCCACTGGCCGGTCACCAGGGATGGGACGATAGCCGTAGCAGCGGCGATGGCGACGACAGCCGGCGTGTAGATGCGGGAGAAACGGGTAATGAAGCGGTCGATTTTCGGCTTGCGGGCCGCTGCCCTTTCGACGGACTCCAGGATTTTTGTGACCATCGATTCGGCCAAGGGCTTCGTCACTTTGACCTGCAGGACACCTGTCGTATTGATGCTGCCCGACAGGACTTCCGCCCCTTCCCGGCAGATGACCGGCACTGGTTCCCCGGTCAAGGCCGACGTATCGATAAGGCTCTCGCCGGCCATGACGATGCCGTCCAGGGGGATGCGGTCGCCGACGCGGACGACGACGACATCACCGGCTATGGCTTCTTTCGCCGGAATCGTGACCGTCGAGCCATCAGCCCCTAAGCGGTGGACCACTTCCGGACGCATATCGATGGCAGCGGCCACTTGTTTGCGGCTGCGGTGGACAGCCCGGTCTTCCATGGCTTCACCAATGCGGCTGAAAAGCATGACGGCGACAGCTTCCGGATAGTCCCCGATAGCAAAAGCACCGATGGTAGCAACGGCCATGAGGAAATTTTCATCGAAAGGCCGGCGCTTCATGATATTTTCCCCAGCTTCCCGCAGGACGCCATAGCCTAAGAGCAGATAGGCGATGATATAAGCCGGCAGGGAAACGGCTTCCGGGATGATATTCGTCAGGTAGGTAATCAAAAAGAGGACGGTACCGGCGATGAGGGTCCACAAGGGACTTTCTTCTTCATCGTCCTCATCGTCGCCGCAGCCACAACTGCAGGTGCCGACTTCATTCAGTTTGATGCCTTCGTCTTCGTCGTGATGGCCGTTGCAGCAGGAACAGCCGTGGTCTTTCAAAAATTCTTCTGCCATAGATATGCCTCCTTTGGGAATCCTTTGTATTTGCCTCCATGATACCATTAAAGTTAAATATGTTCAAGTGTTCATATGTTGTCTTTATATACTTTTTGGGCATACCCTTCCCTATTTGCCCTTTATCCAGCCCTGTGCGATAATAAGATGTACGTTGTTCATCGAAAGAGGTTGATACTATGAAAATTATGATTACTGGCATTGGCGGCGTCGGGGGATATATCGCGTCCGTCCTCTGTGCCAATTATGATGACGTGACACTCGTTGCCCGGAAAAAGCGCAAAGAATCGCTCCAGACGAAGGGTCTCGTCGTACACAGCGACTTCTTCGGCAACCACGTCGCCCACCCGGCTGTCACCGATGATCCATCTTCGGCAGGCATACAGGATGTGATTTTCGTCTGCGTCAAGAATTATTCCCTGGAAGCAGCCCTGACAGCGGTCCTGCCCTGCATCGGTGACGATACGATCGTCGTCCCCGTCCTCAACGGCTTCACCTATCACGATACGGCTACATCCATCATGAAGAACGGGAAAATCGTTGACTCAGCCATTTACATCACATCGTCTTATCAAGAAGACTATTCCATCCGCCAGGAAGGGCGCTTTGCCCGTATCTACATCGGATCCGATGACGCTGAAGCGACGAAGAAGGTCTACGATGTCCTAAATCATCCGGGCCTGACTTGCTGCATCGCAGAGAACATCACCGTCGAAATATGGCGTAAATTCATCCTCAACTGCGCCTACAACGTCCTGACGGCATATTACCGGACTTCTATCGGCGGTGCCCTCTCCCAGCCCCAGGGCAAGGAAGAATTTCGGGCCCTCCTGCAGGAAGCCTATGACGTCGGCAAGGCTGCCGGCGTTCCCCTGCCCGATGACGTCGTCGACGACCAGTACCGGCGCATCCTGGGCAGCGACGACATGGACGCTACGAGTTCCCTCGAACGGGATATCGCCGCCGGCCATCAGAGCGAACTGGACACCTTCAGCGGCGCCCTCATCCGCCTGGCCCATCAGTATGGCGTGCCCGTCCCCATATCGGAAAAGTGCTATCAAGCCTTGGTATAAAGGCGCTCCAAACGCAAAAAGAGAGGCTGTCGCATCGGCGACAGCCTCTCTTTGTAAGCGGTTTTATCTCATACTGTTTTATACTATTTCTATACGTTTTTCGAAAGGAGGAGAGTTCTGTTAGGAAACTCTTTGATTATCTGAGGATTGCGCCGGAGATAACCATCTGCTGTACCTGGTTGGTACCTTCGTAGATCTGAGTGATCTTAGCGTCGCGCATGTAGCGTTCAACCGGGTATTCGCGAGTGAAGCCATAGCCGCCGAATACCTGGACAGCATCGGTGGTGACCTGCATAGCTACGTCAGAAGCGTATTTCTTAGCGATAGCTGCGTCTACGGAGTAGGATTTAACGTCGGGCTGAGCCATTTTCCAAGCTGCTTTGTAGACAGCGAGGCGAGCCGTTTCGATTTTGAGTTTCATGTCAGCGAGCATGAAGCTGATAGCCTGGAATTTAGCAATCGGTTTGCCGAACTGTGTACGTTCTTTAGCGTACTGAACAGCTGCATTGTAAGCGCCTTCCGCAATGCCGAGAGCCTGTGCGCCAACGCCAACACGGCCGCCATCGAGGGTCATCATAGCGATCTTGAAGCCTTCGCCTTCTTTGCCGAGGAGGTTTTCAGCCGGAACTTTTACGTTCTGGAATACGAGTTCACGCTGTACGGAAGCGCGGATACCCATTTTAACTTCTTCTTTGCCATAGGTGAAGCCTTCCATGCCTTTTTCAAGGATGAAAGCGCTCATGCCTTTAGCGCCTTTGGATTTGTCCGTGGAAGCGAATACGACGGTAACGTCAGCTTCGCCGCCGTTGGTGTTGAAGACTTTGGAGCCGTTCAAGGTGTAGCTGCCGTCTTCGTTTTTCGTAGCAACGGTGGAACCGTTCAAAGCGTCGGTACCAGCGTTCGGTTCAGTAAGGCCGAAAGCGCCGAGTTTTGTGCCTTCTGCGAGGGGTTTGAGGAATTTAGCTTTCTGTTCAGCTGTGCCAAATTTCCAAATCGGCCAGGAGCAGAGCATGGTGTGTACTTCGAAGCTGAGAGCGATGGAGGGGTCAACTTTAGCTACTTCTTCGCAAGCAACTGCGAGGCTGAGGAAGTCAGCGCCTACGCCGCCGTTTTCTTCTTCCCAGGGAATACCGAGAAGGCCGAGAGTACCCATTTCGTCAAGGATAGCACGATCGAAAACTTCTTTTTCGTCACGTTCTTTGACAGTGGGAGCTAATTTTTTTTCTGCGAAATCTTTTGCGAGATTTGCGATATCTTGCTGTAATTCAGAAAGTTTGAATTCCATGATTGAGTTTCCTCCTAATAGATTATATATGGTTTTATGTTTTTATTTAAAAACGGCAGAGCCGTCTTTAAAGCATCATTGACAGCTTGCAGCCCGTACAATGGGGGCCGCAAGCTGCAAATCTGTCTGCCTGAAAACAGGCAATGTATCATGTAGCAGGCACCTTTCGGAGTCCCGCCCAGATGTTTGATGATTCAGGCGATTCTTAGAGGATTTCCGAGAAAGCCTGGATACGGGTGCGGAGCTGTTCGAGGGACGGAGATTCGATGTCGAGGTCGAGGACCGTGTAACGAACGCCAGCAGCTTCAAATTCCGGTTTGTAAATCGGATAGTCGAATTCTTCAGGATCGCAGAAACGCATCATGCAGATGACGACAGCGTCAGCATTGTATTTCTTAGTCATGTCGATGAGCATCTGGCCACGCGGTTTGTCTTCGTTCAAAGCGAGCGGGCAGCCATCGAAATCCTGCCACTGCTGAGCGAGCTGTTCGAGAGGATCAATGCCGGACGGTACGTCTGTACGGAACTGGCGGGATTCCTGAGCGAGGTCGTCAGCGACGACAGCGATGTTGAATTCGCTGAAGATGTTGAGGAATTCATCCGGTTCTGCCATGATACCGGAAAGGATGACTTTTTTGCCATTCCACGGCTGTACCGGTTCTTTCTTGACAGCGTCGATGAGTTCGCGGACCAAAGCGGTGTGTTCAGCTTTGTCCATGAACCAGCGGGCTTTGATGACGTCATGACGTTTTACCGGAGTGAAGATCTGCGGGTACTGAGCAGCTACGTCGCAGAATTCACGCATAACCTGACGGTTTTCGTTATATACTTTGATAGCTTCCTGGATAGCCAGGTCGGAGATTTTTACGTTGAGGATACGTTCCAATTCCGTGCGGACATGTTCGTATTCAGCTTTGAGGAAATCGACAGCCGGGCGGATCTTACGGTTCTGCGGCTGTGTGAAGACGATGACCGGAGCTTTACCGTGCCATTTCTGGCTCATGCAGCGGAGAGTGTCGCAAGGAACGGAGAAGATAACAGCGTCGAGGCAGTCATAGGTGCCGTTGAGCTGGAGTTCCATGTCAGCCTGCATCAAGGAGCAAGCGAACGGAGGAAGGTACGTACGAGCTGCGGAGATCTGCGGGTTCTGGGAACCGAACATGCCTACCGGGAGGTAGCCTGCAGCATATACGATTTCTTCCGGAGCGTAGTAGGGCATCATGCCTACGAGGCCTTTACCCTGTTTTTTATAATTCAAAACCGTCTTCTGGGGATGGTTGGATACTTCCTGTAATTTGCTGATAAGTTCGTCGATCTGACTCATTAGTGGTTTCCTCCTTCATTGGCTTTTTTGTCTGCCATCATTTCTGCCAAAGCTTCTACGCGGGTATCGAACTGTGCTTCCGAGAAGTTACGAGCATCGGTCTGGTCACCGTCGAAGATAACGTACGGTACGCCGAGGTTCTTCTGGATGCGCTGGCCGCCTTCGTTGTTGAGGAGGCTCATGTTCTTGCAGGAACGGTTCTGATGCATAATCAAGCCGTCGCATTTGCCATCGCGGACAACTTTTTCAAGAACAGCACCGCGCTGTTCGAGGCAGCAGTTGATGTATGTACGGGAATAAGCTTCTGCCATGGATTCGAGGTCGCCCGGTTCGTAGGAAACGTCCCACATGCCAGGATAAGCGGAACCAGTCATGAGAGCGCCCTGGCCTTTGAGTTCTTTGAAGGTGTGGCCGAGAGCAATCCAAACAGCGATACCTTCCCAGGTAACACGAGATTTTTCGTTATCGCCGAAAGCCCATTTTTTATTTGCAACTTTTTCGTCCAATTCTTTGAGGAATTTGTTGAACGTGATTTCAGAATAGTTCAAGGAACGAGCAGCAACGGCGAGGCCCATGTAGTTGAAGAGGTCGAAGCCATTGAGCGGCGACGGTTTGTACTGGAAGTACGTAGCGATTTTGTTCCAAGCAGCGATGGAGCGCTGTGTCTGTTTCTGTACTTCGAAGAATTTGTCATAGTCGAAAGGACGGCCGCAGAGATCTTCGAGCTGTTTGATAGCGTGTTTGAATTCGCCGACGATGTACTGTTTAGCGTGTTTCGTGACAGGGAATTCATGGTTGAACGGTACGTCGATGTTGATGAGAGGTACGTTCAATTCTTTAGCCAAGTTTTCATACCATTTGAGCAAGGTATTGCAGATGTTGTTGCAAGTGAGGACAACATCCGGAAGGGGAATCGGGGAAGCCGGGGAGTTTTTGAGGACTTCCGGCGTTTCGCCTGTCAGAGCCTGCTGTTTGAGGAGTTCCATGTAGCCCATGTTGACGCGGCAGTAGGAACAGATATCCTGGTTGTAACCTTTGTTTTCAGCAACTTCGAGCATTGCCGGAGCACCGTGACGTGCACCAATACCAGCTGCGTGTGTTTCCGGATAGACGATGGCGATATCCATAGCCGTGCAGAATTCCGGAGGAGCAACAGAAGCGGACCAGCAAACGAGGCGGCCTTCTTTTTTCGCTTTACGTGCGTCTTCATCGACTTTCGGCAAGAAGTAACCAAGGGCTTCCTTGGAGCTCATGCTTTCAATATCTACTGTTTTTTCTTCACTCATGATTTTGTTCTCTCCTTTGACTTATTTCTTGATTTTATCATAAGCAATCAAAGCAGCTCCGAGAGCACCCACCGCTTGGGGATGCAGAGCAACTCTGACAGGGATACCTAATTCTTTCGATACGGCATCGACGACACCGGGATCGCGGGAGCCACCGCCGGTCATGGTCAGGTCTTCACCAACACCGACACGGCGTACGAGGGCGCAGGCCTTAGCGGCGATAGACTGATGGACACCGGCTACGATGTCTTCTTTCGGGATATTCTTGGAAAGAAGGGAAATGACTTCCGATTCAGCAAAAACCGTGCAGGTACTGCTGACGGCAGCGGGATGCTTCGACTTGAAGTACCAGTCTCCCATTTCAGACATTGGGATTTCCAGTACCTTCGACATGACGTCGAGGAAACGACCTGTACCAGCGGCGCATTTGTCGTTCATAGCAAACTGCATGACCAAGCCTTGACCATTCAATTTAATGGACTTGACGTCCTGACCACCGATATCGAGGATAGTCGTCGTACCAGGGCATTCAAAGAGTGCCCCTTTGGCATGGCACGTGATTTCGCTGACTTCGCCTTTGGCGCAGCTGACATTGAAACGGCCATAGCCCGTGGCAATGATATTCGCCATGTCTTCAATTTTCAGGTTAGTACCTTTAAAGACTTCGTCCAGGACGCGTTCCGGACCGGTCGATCCAGTACCGATTTCAACGACGGCATGGGCGATAATTTTCTTGCCATCTTCCAAAATGACGGATTTAGAAGAAGACGAACCAACATCGATTCCGAGAGTATACATGATGGTCACCTTTTTTCACAAAAATCAATTCTGAAACGGATTGGGATTGCTGCGATTAATGGGCGCAACGGTTTGGACGTATTCGACGAGGATACCGGCGTCCGTGCTGGGGCGGCGGAAGTTGACGACGATGTCGTCCGTACCTTGAACGGCCTTCTTTTCCAGCATGCAGCCTTCTTGCTGGCCTTCCATGATCTGACGTACTTTTTCGACGTCGTCGACTTCAAAGGCAATGTGGGCAATGCCGCCCTTGCCGTGATTGAAGTCTTTCAGGACACCTTCGCGAGGGATAATGAATTCAATGGGCGTGCTGTTCTTATCTTTTTTGGTAAAGATGAGGTCGGCCTGGTAGGCGTCGACGAAGCCGGAATAGTCGACTTCAAGGCCATTCGTTTCTATGAAATCACGAGCCTTTTCCAAGGTCGGCAGGACGATGCCGATATGGTGCAGCCGCATGGGATGCCACAGTTCGCGAAGCTTTCCTTTTTCGGCGCCCATGGTCTTTACGAAGGGATCTTCGCCGCGGCCCATAATGGGGGCCGTCGTCTGAACGTATTCGACGAGGATGCCCTGGTTGGTCGAAGGACGGCGGAAGTTGACGATGATGTCGTCCGTCCCCTGCACGGCTTTCTGTTCCAGCATGCAGCCCGGGCACTTAGCTTCCATTTCTTTACGGACGCCTTCGACGTCGTCGACTTCAAAAGCGATGTGAGCGATGCCGCCGCGGCCACCGTTGAACTTGGTAAGGACACCGGAGTGCGGGATGATCATTTCAATCGGGCTTGCATAGTCACCGAATTTGGTGAAGATGAGGTCGGCCTGGTAGGCGTCGACATAACCGGCATAGTCGATTTCAAGGCCGTTATTTTGCATGAATTGGTGGGCTTTTTCTAACGTCGGCAAGACGATGCCTACGTGATGGAGTCTCATTGGTTTCATAGTAAGGTCTCCTTTACAGCAGAGATTTATTTTTTCAGTCCCATGGGACCGTCCTGGAAGAGGCGGGCATCCATGAGTTTCGGATTATCAATAATCGGCTTGAAGTCCATGTGAGCGAGGATATCTTTTTCAATATCAATGCCCGGTGCGACTTCGATGAGTTTCAAGCCTTCTTTAGTCAGTTCGAATACGCAGCGTTCCGTGATGTAGAGGACGTGTTTGCCGTTGCGGGCTGCATAAGAACCGTTGAAAGTAATCTGATCGACTGCTTTGATGAACTTCTTGGCTTTGCCTTCCTGGAGGATTTTGACTTTGCCATCTTCAACAGCGATTTTCAAGCCGCCAGCTGTGAACGTGCCGCAGAAGTAAACGTTCGGCGTCTGCTGGGAAATGTTGGGGAAACCGCCGCAGCCGGCAACGTTCGTACCAAACTTGCTGACGTTGATGTTGCCCGAACCATCGCACTGAGCCAAGCCGAGGTAAGCAATGTCCAAGCCGCCGCCATCGTAGAAGTCGAACTGATAAGTATGGTCGATGATGGCATCAGCATTACGGGACGAACCGAAGCGGGCACCGCCCTGCGGTACACCACCGATAGCGCCACCTTCGACGGTCAAGGTAATGGTATCAGCGATACCTTCTTCACCGGCAACGGAAGCAACGTATTCCGGAGCGCCGACGCCGAGGTTGACGACAGCGTTTTCGGCCAATTCCAAAGCACCGCGGCGACCGATAATTTTCTTAGCGCTCATCGGGAGAGCTGCGTCAGCAGCGCCTTCAGGAGCACGATGTTCGCCGCTAAGGGACGGATCATATTCGCAGTCATACGTCTGCTGATGGTCTTCCGGAGCAGCTACGACAACGTAATCAACATAGATGCCAGGAATCTTGACCATGCGCGGGTCGAGGCTGCCGTGAGCAACGACATCTTTGACCTGGACGACGACTTTACCGCCACAGTTGTGAACGGCCTGGGCTACGGAAGTGCTTTCGAAAGGCCCGATTTCTTCGTCCATGGTGATATTGCCGGATTCATCAGCATACGTACCGCGGAGGAAAGCTACGTTGACCGGGAAGGTCGGGTAGAAAAGCTGTTCATGACCATCGACTTCGATCAGTTTGACGAGGTCTTCTTTGGTTACGTCATTGAGCTTGCCGCCGAGCTGACGGGGATCGAGAAAAGTTTCCAGACCGATGTCGGTGAAGACGCCGAGCTTATGACCTGCCAAGGCGCGGAACCAGTGGACCAACGTGCCCTGCGAGAAGTTGTAAGCTTCAATCTTGTTTTCGACAGCCAGTTTACCGATAGCCGGTACAGTCTGCCAGTGACCGATGATGGCGCGTTTCAAAAGGCCTGTGTGTGCCAGATGTTCAGCGGCACGGCCATCGCGTTTGCCCTGAGAGCCTGCATAGATGTAGGTCAAGTTCTGCGGGGTGTTCGTGTCCAGGAACCGTTTTTCCAAAGCTTTGGTCAGTGCTTCCGGATGGGCGCTGCTGACAAAGCCAATAGACGTAATCGTGTCGTTGTCTTTTACGAGCTGAGCTGCTTGTTCAGCTGTAATGATTTCTACTTTTCTCATTACCGTAACTTCCTCCTGCTAAATGGAATGTATCGACGCTTCTGTCGTACTGCCTTTGTGAAAATTTTCCAAAGGTGAATTACTAACTAGAATGATATCATGGAAAATCCATAACGTCAATGAATAAATCGTGACAAATTAGTTAAAATGCATGGAAAATGCACAAATCCATTCCACTTTAGAATTATAAATTTTGATATTTATAATTATTTATATAAAAGATAATCGTACCGCTTTCTGTCCACGAAAGCAGCTATATATAGCCATATAAATGACATTCAAAGCAAATATTCCCAAAAATAAAACGATACTATTTATCATAAATTAGGAAACCCCTGTAAAATAGCCATGACCAAAAAGTACTGTTGAAAACCAAGCATGATAATTCGTTATAGTATGTGAAAAACGGCACTTATTCTTTCGTTATAGAATAGTTCGTAAAGGGAAGTTTTGTGACTAGTGGTTCGTGGCTCGCCTGAATCATCTGAAAAGGGGCTGTCACACAAAAGCACATGCTATTATGTGAGGCCCCTTTCTCCTTATAGTCTGTAGTATGAAGTTTGTAGCTTTCAGCAAAACATTGAAATTTAAAACCATCTACTAGCCACTAACTGCTAGCCACTAACAACTTGAAAGGGACTGTCGCATGTGCGACAGTCCCTTTTTCCCTACCCTACCAGTACCTGTCCGAAGTAGACGATGGCACCTAAGAGGATGATATACGGTACATATACTTTCATAATAGCCTGGAGGATTTCGTTATCCTTGCCGGTCAGCGAGATGGCGCCGACGGCGATGGCGATACTCTGAGGCGAAATCATTTTGCCTGCACAAGTACCGGCCGAGTTGGCAGCAGCCAGCCAGGCTTTATTGGCATTGATAGCTGCAGCAGCATCGGTCTGGAGGTTCCCGAAGAGGACGTTACTGGACGTACCGGAGCCGGTGATGAAGGTACCGACCGAACCGATGAGCGGCGCAATGGCAGGATACATCATTCCCGTCGCTTCGACAGCCGTGCGGGCGATATCCGACGTCATGCCGCTGTAGCCCATGACTTTCGCCGTAGCGATGACGGCAATGATGGTGATGATCGTATTGCGGAGGCCTTTGATGGTGTTCAGCAAGACGAAGAACATTTCACTGAAGCGGGCCGACTGGGCTTTGCCGCTGATGAAGGCAGCCAGGAGAATGAGGATACCCGGTGTATTGACCCAGATGAAGGTATAAGGTACGCCGCCCTGACCGGTATAGATGAGGACCGACGATTTAATAGCCATGAGCGGAGCATGGATGAAAGGAACGAGTTTCGACGTCAACAGTAAGAAGACGAAGATCAAGATGAAGGGCAGGCAAGCCAGCAGACCGCCGCGGAGCGGTACGTGAGCCGGGTTGATGTCCATGGCATATTCCGGATCATTGACAGGACGGAAATGGGAATAGACGACGATAAGGGCCATGATGACAATGGACGCACCCATGACAGCCAGTTCCGGGCCGACAAAAGACGAAACGATGAGTTCCGGCACAGCCAGACCCAGGGCCGAAAGCAGGGTGATCATGAAGACGCCTTTGAGGGCTTTCAGCGATCCGCCGACGATGGCGACGATGATGAACGGGCAAAGGATATTGAGCGGCAAGAGCTGCAAGCTGATGTATGTCGACAGCTGTACCGGATCGATACCTGTCAAGTTAGCCAAAGTGCTGGCCGGAATACCAATGGAACCATACGTCGTAGGAACGGAGTTAGCGACCAGGCAGACCAGGATGGCCTTGATCGGGTCGAAACCCATGGCAACCAGCATCGAGGCCGGGATAGCGATAGCCGTACCAAAGCCGGCCATGCCTTCCATGAAGGCACCGAAGCCCCAGCCGATGAGCAGGGCCAGGACGCGGCGGTCCTTGCTGACCGTCGTCAACATGTGCTTGACGATGTCCATGCTCTTGGTGTACAGCGTCAGATTATACGTAAAGATAGCAGCGATGATGACCAGCAAGATAGGCCAACATGCCAGGGCCACGCCTTCCAGAGCAGCCGTAGCGGCATCCATGCCAGGCATATGATACCAAGCCAGGGCGACAGCAAAAGAAATGATGAGTGCAATCGGACAAGCCTTGAAGCTTTGCATCTTCAAGAAGCCCAGCGAGATGATGAGCCACAGAATCGGTGACAGTGCCAATAAAAATACCATAATACAAATTCTCCCTTTCTTTGTTCAATTTTGAACTTACTATATGCTCAAAAACTATTAATAATTAAATAATTAATTCCCGAACAATATGATATTATTATATAATAGAGAAAGGGAATAAATCAACAGCTTAGTAATGCTATTAAAGTATAGGTATTGCCTCAGTTAGACGAAAAACGCAAGGATATTGTTCCATTCTGGCAATCATTCTTATTTCAAGACCTTATTCTTTTTTTCACGTAGTAAGGGGCTGTCGCGCGTGCGACAGCCCCTTTTCTTTCCCTACTTCCCTTCCCGCTGTACGTAAACGACGCGCTGGGGATAAGGGATATCAATGCCATTGGCATCGAAGGTGTCCTTGACTTTAGACATGATATCGTAGTAGACGGGATAGTAATCCGCCTTGGCAACCCTGGGAAAGGCGGCGATGCGGACGGAGTTCTCTGCAAATTCACGGATACCGATTTCCAGGGTATCGGCATTGAGGATCCTTTTATCGTCTTGAAAGACCTGTTTCAGCAAGGCAATGGCTTTATGGTGGTCATTCTGATAACCGATATCGAAGAAAAAAGTAATGTAACGATCTTCCTGGTAAGAGCTATTGGTTACCTGGGACGACGTGATGATAGAATTCGGGATGAAAATGGTCTTATTGTCCTTGGTCGTAATGGCCGTATTCATCATCTGTATCCCTTTGACGCTGCCTTCTACGCCGCCGACGGCAATCCAATCACCGGCTTTGAAAGGCTTGAAGATCAGGATCAAAAGGCCTGAAGCAAAATTCGACAGATTGTTCTGTAACGCCAGGCCGACAGCCAGGCCGAAGGCACCGAAAGCGGCCAGGAAGGAATTCGTCGGAATCCCCGCCTTATTCAGTGCCGACAGCAGGACCAGGGCCATGATGGCATAATAAATCAGCTGGCTGACAAAGGTGATGACCGTATGGTCGTAATTGGCATGAGTCATCATGCGGACAGCCAAGTTCTTGAACCCTCTGGCCACGTAGCGGCCAACGATGAAGATGACAATGGCATAGATGACATCCGGGCCGTGATTGAGCAAAAATTCCTTGAACTGGTCCAGCGTCGTGACGCTCTGCGTGACCTGATTCTGGACATCGGCCTGGACGACATGGGCCGCCTGCTGTGCCGTATCAGCCGTATTTTCAGCAATATTCATAGTTGCACCCTCCTCTCGTGTGTGCTTCTATTATACCCGGGTTCGTGGCTAGTGGCTAGGGGCTCGTGGCTGGTGACCAGTGGCCCGGCTCTCCTGCTAGGAGAGCTGTCAGCGCAGCTGACTGAGAGGTTAACCTCTCCGGCCCTTCGGGTCACCTCTCCTATGAGGATAGGCTTTGGTGCTCCATATTACTGTAACCGCGATTCCCTCAGAATCAAGCGGGTCGCCCTTTGGGCGACCCCTACGAAATCGCAGCCAGGCGATAAATATTTCACGGTCTGTGACCTTGTGCATAAAGGCACGCAAAAAAGAGGCCGTCGCATATGCGACAGCCTCTTTTTCAAGTTTGAAGTTGACAGTCAACGATCAAACAATATTTTAGCCTTCGATTTCGGATACGACACCGGCACCTACGGTACGGCCGCCTTCACGGATAGCGAAGCGCAGGCCTGCTTCAATAGCAATCGGTGTGATGAGTTCGACATCCATCTTGACGTTATCGCCAGGCATGCACATTTCCGTGCCTTCCGGCAGGTTGATGACGCCCGTTACGTCAGTGGTACGGAAGTAGAACTGCGGACGATAGCCGTTGAAGAACGGCGTATGACGGCCGCCTTCATCTTTGGTCAGGACATAGACCTGAGCCTTGAATTTCGTGTGCGGATGAATGGTGCCCGGTTTAGCCAGGACCTGGCCGCGTTCAACATCTTTACGGTCGATGCCGCGGAGCAAAGCGCCGATGTTGTCGCCTGCTTCAGCGAGGTCGAGGATCTTACGGAACATTTCAACGCCCGTAACGACCGTATCTTTCGGTTTATCGGCGAGGCCGACGATTTCGACAGGGTCACCGACTTTAATCGTACCGCGTTCGACACGACCTGTAGCAACGGTGCCGCGGCCTGTAATGGTGAAGACGTCTTCGACAGGCATCAGGAACGGCTGGTCTGTCGGACGCTGCGGAGTCGGAATGTAGCTGTCGACGGCATCCATCAAGTCGAGGATGGATTTTTCAGCTTCCGGATCGCCTTCGAGGGCTTTCAATGCAGAACCTACGATGATAGGAACTTCATCGCCAGGATAATCATATTCAGTCAGGAGGTCACGGACTTCCATTTCAACGAGTTCAATCAGTTCCGGGTCGTCGACCTGGTCAGCTTTGTTGAGGTATACGACGATAGCCGGTACGCCGACCTGGCGGGCCAGCAGGATGTGTTCACGAGTCTGCGGCATCGGGCCGTCAGCTGCGGATACAACGAGGATAGCACCATCCATCTGAGCAGCACCGGTGATCATGTTCTTGACATAGTCAGCATGCCCCGGGCAGTCAACATGTGCATAGTGGCGTTTTTCCGTTTCATATTCGACGTGCGCCGTATTGATCGTAATACCACGTTCACGTTCTTCCGGTGCCTTGTCAATATCGGAGTAATCTTCGAACTTGGCAAAGCCCTTCTTTGCTAATACTTTCGTAATAGCAGCCGTCAATGTCGTTTTGCCATGGTCGACGTGACCAATCGTACCGATATTGACATGCGGTTTTGTTCTTTCATAATGTTCTTTTGCCATTGTAATCATTTCCTCCTTTAGGAAAAAAACAGCTACCCACTTGTATTCTATCACACATCCATACTCTTTGCTTAAAAAAAAGGATAAATTTAAACAAAAAATATTTTTGCATATAGAAATAACCTCGTATGCACGAGGTTATTAGTGTGGTGGCGGCTCGGAGATTCGAACTCTGGACACTGCGGGTATGAACCGCATGCTCTAGCCAACTGAGCTAAGCCGCCATGTGTGGAGCTATTGACCGGGATTGAACCGGTGACCTTATCCTTACCAAGGATACGCTCTACCGACTGAGCTACAACAGCTTATGAACTGGTCAAAGCCAATTATGAAGTTGTTTTTTACCTTGCAGTAAAAAAATTTGGTAGCGGGGGCAGGACTTGAACCTACGACCTTCGGGTTATGAGCCCGACGAGCTACCAACTGCTCCACCCCGCGATAATTGGTGGTGGGGGAAGGATTCGAACCTTCGAAGGCAAACGCCGGCAGATTTACAGTCTGCTCCCTTTAGCCACTCGGGAACCCCACCATTTACTGGAGCCAACGATAGGACTTGAACCTACAACCTACTGATTACAAGTCAGTTGCTCTACCAATTGAGCTACGTTGGCTTACTGTTCCGTGGAACGTAGTCTATTATATCAAAGGACTGACGTTCTGTCAAGAACTTTTTTATCAGCTTTTCTTATTTCTTCTGACGAGGCAGAACCTCGTTTCAAAAGTCTCTGTCAGAACCGCTGACTTGATTAGTATACTATACCCCACGGAATAATGCAAGTACTTTTTTCACTTTTTTTAAATTAATTTGTCAAACTAGCCTTCATGCTGCGTATCCAGGTTGAGGAACAACGTGAACTCGTTCTTGAAGTACAATTTGACCGACCCGACAGGGCCATTGCGGTGCTTGGCCAGGATGACCTCGGTGATGTGCTGGTTCTCCGTTTCCTTGTCGTAGTAATCTTCGCGATACAAGAAGGAAACGATGTCCGCATCCTGTTCCAGGGCCCCCGATTCGCGGAGGTCACTGAGCATGGGTCGTTTATCCTGCCGGCTTTCGACGCTTCGGCTGAGCTGGGACAAGGCGATGAGCGGCACTTTCAGTTCCCGCGCCAGGGCCTTGAGGGAGCGGGAAATCTCGGAGATTTCCTGCTGCCGGCTTTCGGCATTACGGCCCTGCATGAGCTGCAGATAGTCGACGATGATCAGGTCCAGGCCGTGTTCCGATTTGAGGCGCCGCGCCTTCGAGCGCATTTCGGCGACGGAAATGCCCGGCGTATCGTCGATATAAATAGGCGATTCATAGAGCTTGTCGCAGGCATCGGTCAGGCGCGTCCATTCTTCATCGCTGTTGAGCTGGCCTGTGCGCAGTTTCTGCGAATCGATATGGGCAATCTGGCAGAGCAGTCGCTGGACGAGCTGTTCCTGAGACATTTCCAGGGAAAAGAAGGCCACCGTCTTATGCTGGCGGACGCCGACGTTCTGGGCGATGTTCAGGGTAAAGGCCGTCTTGCCCATACTCGGCCGGGCAGCGACCAGGATCAAGTCTGACGGCTGCAAGCCCGACGTCATGCGGTCCAGGTCGCGGAATCCCGTCGGCAGGCCCGTCAGACCCGCTTTATTTTCATAGAGCTTGGTGATTTTATCGAGGGTCGCTTCAACGACGGTCCCGACGGAAGCAAAATCGCCGCGGTTCTTCGTATCCGACAACTGAAGGATACGCCGTTCGGCATCGTCCAGGAGGTCTTCCGTTTTCTTCTCGCCGTCATAGGCTTCTGTCGCCAGCTCGGTACAGGTGGAAATGAGATTCCGGGACAGGGCCTTCTCGACGACGATATTGGCATAGTATTCGGCGTTCGACGCCGTCCCTACCATATTGGGCAGATTCAGGACATAGCCGACGCCGCCGACGTCGTCCATTTTTTTCATGCGGTTCAATTCTTCCGGCAAGGTGATGACGTCGATTTCCTTGTTCTCCCGATGAAGATGTTCCATGGCTTCAAAGATGATGCGATGGGCATCGCGGTAAAAATCCCGGGGCTGGAGCTTTTCCATGGCGACGATGACGGCATCATGGGATAAGAGCATGGCCCCCAGGACGGCCTGTTCTGCTTCTACATTCTGCGGTGGAATCCGCTGTTCCATATTATGATTCCCCCTGTTTGACTAACATCAATTTCAATACATCGTCGATGGTGACGGCATAGTGGATATGGAGACCCAAATGGCGTTCCGGGATGTCGTGGGCATTTTCCTCTGGGATGATGATGCCCTTCATGCCGGCCTGGCGGGCGCCATAAGCCTTTTCAAAGACACCGCCAACGGGTTTGACCTGCCCCTGGATGGAAATTTCTCCGGTCAGGGCCATATCCTGGCGGACCGGCGTCCCCGTAATGGCCGAAATAAGGGCTGTCGTAATGGCACAGCCTGCAGACGGGCCGTCGATATTGCCGCCGCCGATGAAGTTGATGTTGACGTCGTAATCAGACAGTTCCTTCCCCGTCATGCGGCGGACAACAGCGGCGGCGTTGAACATCGAATCCTTGGCCATGGAACCAGCTGTGTCGTTGAACCGGTAGTAGCCCTTCCCCGGCGCCCGTGCCGGGAAAGCGACGGCTTCGATTTCAATGGCCGAGCCGAGGTAACCGGCGACGCCGAGACCGAAGACCTTGCCGACGACCGGCGTATCGCTGGCTTTCTCCGTCACGTAAGGCACGAGGCGGCTGATCTGGGCGACGCGGCGGACGTGGTCGCAGGTGATGCGCACATGGTCCTTGGACCCCGATTTAAAGACAGCCAGGCCGTAGGTATCGGCCAGGATATTGACAGCCTTCCGGCCTTCAATGGTAAATTCACTGATCATCCTGGCTACGCCTTCTTCGAGTTCTGCCCCTAACTGGACAGCGGCGTTGGTCACAATCTGTTCGATATCCGCCGGGATGAGGGGTTCAAAAAAGACTTCCGCACACCGCGACCGGATGGCCGGATTGATTTCCGACGGGTCCCGCGTCGTCGCACCGATGAGGATGAAATCGGCCGGTGCGCCTTCGGCAAAGAGTTTCTTGATATATTTCGGCACATTCGGGTCATCTTCATCGTAATAAGCCGATTCAAAACGGACCCGCTTGTCTTCCATGACCTTGAGCAGCTTGTTGAGCAGCATCGGGTCCATTTCTCCGATTTCATCGATGAACAGGATACCGCCGTGGGCTTCTGTGACCAGGCCCGGTTTCGGTTCCGGTATACCTGTATCGGCCAGATCGCGGCGGGCGCCCTGGTAAATCGGATCGTGGACCGAACCGATGAGGGGGTTGGTCATATCCCGCGAATCCCAGCGCAGCATCGTGCCGTCTGTTTCGACAAAGGGCGCATCGGGACCAAAGGGCGTGAAGGGCAGCTTCTTGGCTTCGTCCAGGACGATGCGGGCAGCCGTCGTCTTGCCGACTCCCGGCGGTCCGTAAAGGAGCAGGTGCTGCGGATAAACCGATGCCAATTTGCTCTGCATGGCTTCGACAGCCCGTTCCTGGCCGACGATGGCGCTGAGGTGCTTGGGACGGACCCGTTCCATGACCGATTCCGTCAGGCTGACTTTTTCCAAGTCGTCCAGTTCCTTGAGTTTCCGTTTTGTCTGCGGCGTTTCTACATCGTGCAGTTCTTCCTTGATGAGTTCCATCTTGATTTCCCGCACGTATTCCTGCTGCTTTTCATCCATGCGCTGGCTGATTTTCTTTTCCAGTCGTTCTTCGACGGCCTGGCGGGCCAGCATTTCAGCCAGGACCATTTCCAGCTCGTTGAGGACGTTGATGACTTCCTCGTCATCAGGCACTTTATCATACGAGACGTCTTCGTAGATCAGGCGCTGCAGGCCGACCAGGCGCTGGCGTGGATCTTCAGAATGGATATACGACAGGGCCGAGTATTTGCTGGCCCGAAGGACCATCTTCTCAGACCCTATAAGACCAGTAAAAGCGCCATAAAGCACGTTGACCTGACGGCGGAGTTCTTCCTCCGCCGTCGGTTCGAGGTACTTATGGCGCTGTAATAATTTATCCAATAATTCTTTCATTGTATCCCCTTATGGCTTATGATCAGCCTTCTACAACGTGTATTTTGATGACACTGGTAATCGTCGGATGGACGCGGATGGTGACATCATAATCGCCGAGCGATTTAATCGGATCCTTGATTTCTACCTTCTTCTTGTCCAAATCGATGTCATACTGGGCCTTCGCAGCTTCGCTGATGTTCTTACCCGTAATGGCACCGAAGACTTTGCCGCCTTCGCCGACTTTAACGGGAATGGTGAGTTCAACTTTTTTCAGCTGGCTGGCCAGGATGACAGCTTCATCCGAAGCGACCTGGGCTTTATGCTTGGCAGCGGCTTTCTTCTGTTTGGCATCATTGAGGTTTTCCGACGTGCCCGGAGCAGCTAACTTGCGGGGCAGGAGGAAATTGCGGCCATAGCCTTCCGATACTTCGATGATATCCCCTTTTTTACCGAGTTTCTTTACATCCTGTAATAAGATTACTTTCATTTTTCATCAATCTCCTTATCTTTGTCTATGATTTCATGGAGCGCTGCCATGACGTCTCCCTGGGCTTCCGCCAGGGTACGGCCACGGATCTGGGCACCGGCCACCGTGCGATGACCGCCGCCGCCCAGGGCTTCCATGACTAATTGCACATTGATTTCGCCCTTGGAGCGGGCACTGACGCCGATGCAGTCATCGGCGAGATAATAGAAGGTGAAGCTGGCTTCGACATGGTCGATGTTGATCAGCATATCCGCGACCTGAGCGGCAATGATCGTAGCATTTTGCTGTCCCTTGGGACAGCTGGCCATGGCGACACCGTCGCTGATTTGGGCACCCGACAAAATAGCGGCCCTGTCCTTGACCGTATCGAAATCGCAGCTGAACAGTTCGCGGACGATATCGGGATCGGCCCCGCAGCGGCGCAGGTACGACGCGGCATCAAAGGTGCGGACGCCGGTCTGGACAGCGAAGTTCTTAGTGTCGACGATGATGCCGGCATAGAGGGCTGTCGCCTCTATCTTAGACAATTCTACATCTTCCTGGAAATACTGCAAGAGTTCCGTGACCAATTCACTCGTCGAAGAGCTCGACGTTTCCGTATAGGTCAGCAGGGGCTTCTTGATGAAGTCCGAACTGCGGCGGTGATGGTCGATGACGACGCGGCGGTCCGTTTCTTCCAGCAAGGCCGGCGCAACGGTCATGTCCGGGCGATGGGTATCGACGATGAACAGCAGGGTCTGGCTGTTGCAGATGTTCTCGGCAGTCTCTGCCGAAATGAGCAGGTCCTTGAAGTCCGGATTGTCCATGATCTGGTTTTCCAGGCGCCGGATGGCATCGGTCTGGTTGCTGACGACGACGTGTACCGGCTTGCCTGCCAGACGGGCCATGTGGGCCACGCCGACGGCAGCACCGATGCTGTCGTAATCTTCCCGTTCATGGCCCATGACCAGGACCATGTCGCACGTATCGATGAGTTCGTGGATCGCCTGGGCGACGACGCGGGCCCGGACGCGGGTGTTCTTTTCGACGCAGCGCGTCTTGCCGCCATAAAAATGAGGCGACCCGTCTTCTTCATAGACGACGACCTGGTCGCCGCCGCGGCCCAGAGCCAGGTCGAGGCCAGCCCGGGCTTTCGTAGCCAGTTCACTGAAATTGGCCTTACCGGCTGCAATGACTTCGCTTGGGAAGAGGGCAATGCCCATACTGAGCGTCACCGGGATGCGGTTGACCGTATGGATGGAACGTATCTTTTCCAGGAAAGAAAAATTGTCTTCCTTATAATATTCCAACGTGTCCCGGCTCATGCAGGCAATATATTTTTCATTGCCATAAGCCCAGATGAAGCAATTATGGCCGGATAGTTCGCCGATGAGGCAGTTGTTGACGTTGGTCACCAGCGTAGCCCGCTGGACGGCCGTCATCCCCTTGGCCACTTCTTCCAGGTTGTCGATCTCGATATCGCAGAAAACGGGGACAGCCGCCAGGGAATTTAGCTTCTGCCGTTCCGTATCGGTAATATCTTCAAAATAGAGGATGAGATAGTTATCGTCTTCGGCGGCTTCTGTCTGCAAATACTTGTAGACGACGCGGTAATAGCGTTCGCCGATATGCTCAAAGAAATACCCCGATTTCCCCCAGAACTTATCGACTTTCAAATTCGGCATGATATGGTCCAGCTGCTGGTCGTTGTCGATATCGCCGACCCAGTCGCGGAAGACGCTGTTGGCCCAGCACAAGTTGGACTGCATGTCGATGATGGCTATGCCGATAGGCAAATTCTGTACCGCATAGGTCGAAGCCTGGTCGACGCTCTTGGAAATCGCATCGAAGAACTGGCTGATTTCCCGGTTGCGTTCGTTGTGGTTCTTGCGGGTCAGGACATAGGCTCCGCCAATGAGGATCAGCGCCAATAAGGCGATGACCCAATTATATACGGCAATGATGATAAGCAGCAAGACCGTAATCAGGAAGAATGGCTCTTCCGACCGCCTTGACAGCAATGTTTTAAACATGGTTCCGCCCCCTGCGTACTAAAGCGTACGACCTTTTTTTCTATAATTCGTGAGCATGTCGAAGATGCCGGCTAAAAAGGCAGCATACGAAAAAACAGGCATGACAAAAAATGAGATGAGGATCAGGGCCTGAAGGCCATTTCCTAAATGGAAACGGCGGCTGAGGAGATAAAAGACAAAGGCAATCCCCTGGATACAGATGAAGAAGAAGGCAATCTGATTGAGATTCATGCCGATGATATTGAGCCAAGCAATATCCCGCGTCACTCCCCAGTATTTCATGACCAAGGCCAATATATATAAGTATATCATACTGCGGGGGATTTCCCAATAACGGATAGGTAAAAAAGCCTTAAGCGAGAAGCCGAGCCGGCGCAGGACGACCTGGGAAACCTTGATGTTCGCATAGGCGATGATGGCTGTCCCCAGGCAGAGGAACATAGGCAGCAGAGACGGCAGCATCTCCCGGACCTGGTTGAGCTGGGCCCGCGTTTCGGCCAGTTTGACATCGGACATGCCCTGCTGCTGGTACTGGGCCATCATGTTGTCCATGAACTGCGTAAAGAAGTCATTCATCTGGGTGAAGAGATTGACATCCAGGACAACATAGGACAAGAGTGTGATGACGACGAAGACGGCGACCAGGGCCGCCGTGACGGTTCCCAATAAGCGCACAGCCGACCATTCATAGCGGAAGCCCGCCCCCAAGGTCAGGCCGACAGCCCCAAAACTCAGGAACTGGACCAGCGCTGTCACCGGATCGATGAACAGCCCCATGAGGAAGCCCACAGTCACGCCCAGGAGCAAGGCCTGGCGCAGGCCGTATTTCATGAAAATGATGACCATGGGAATGGGCATGATGAAATAACCAATAAAAGAAAAAATCGGCACGTATGTACTGAGAAGCGCAAAGACCAGCATAATGGCGGCAAAACAGCCGGCCGTCGTCAGCGGCGTGACACGCCTCTGCTCCATAACAGTTCCCCCTTTCACCGGGACTGAGAAACAGCGGAGGCATGAGATGCCTCCGCTGTCACAGTAAAGAATATCAAATTATACTTCCATAATAATCGGCAAGATCATCGGACGGCGCCGTGTCTTTTCATACAAGTAGCGGCTCAGCGTATCGCGGACCTGGGACTTGATGACAGCCCATTCGCGGATATTGCCGGCTTCGCAGCGTTCGAGGACAGCGGCGACGCGGTCATGCGCTTCGCGGATCAATTCTTCCGAATCGCGGACATAGACGAAGCCGCGGGAAACGATATCCGGCCCGGCCAGGGGATGGCTCGTCCCTTTGGCCAGAGTCATGACGACGATGACGACCCCTTCCATAGCCAGCTGCTGGCGGTCACGGATGACGATGTTGCCGACATCGCCGACGCCGAGGCCATCGACGAAGACGCGGCCGGCATTGACATGGCCCGTCTTATGGCCGGAACGGTTCGAGAACTCAAAGATCTGGCCGTTGTCGCCGATGAGGACGTGGTCCTTGGCGACGCCCATCATGACGGCCAGGTCACCGTGGGTCTTGAGCATGCGGTATTCGCCGTGGACAGGGATGAAATACTTCGGCTTGATCAGTTCCAGCATGAGTTTCAATTCTTCCTGGCTGGCATGGCCCGATACGTGGATTTTCTTATCCCGGCCGGCGATGACGTTGGCACCGAGGCGCATGAGGTTATCGATGGTGCGGCCGACGCCGGTTTCATTGCCCGGGATCGGCGTTGCCGAAATAATGACCGTATCGCCAGGCATGATGCTGACACTGCGGTGATTGTTAGAAGCCATGCGCGACAAGCCGGCCATCGGTTCGCCCTGGCTGCCCGTCGTCAGGATGAGGATCTGATCGTCAGGATAACGGTTCAGTTCATCCGGTTCGATGAGGACCCCTTCGGGGACATCGAGATAGCCCAGTTCGATAGCAATCTGGACGTTATTGACCATGCTCCGTCCGAGGACAGTGACTTTGCGTTTGAACTGCACAGCCGTATTGATAGCCTGTTGGATACGGGAAATATTCGAGGCGAATGTCGCCAAAATAATACGGCCTTTGGCAGCGCGGAAGGCTTTACGGAAGGCATGACCGACGGTCGTTTCCGATTCGGTATAGCCAGCCCGTTCCGCATTGGTGCTGTCCGACATGAGGAGCAGGACGCCGCGGCGGCCTAATTCCGCAAATTTATGGATGTCCATCTGCCGGCCATCGACAGGGGTCAGATCCATCTTGAAGTCGCCTGTATGGACGATGGTTCCGACAGGCGTACGGAAATAGAGGGCACTGGCGTCGGGGATAGAGTGATTCGTATGGATAAAGCCGACTTTCATGCAGCCAATCTGTACTTCATCACCGTGATGCACTTCGTTCAGTGTATAGTTCGTAATGTGGTTTTCTTTCAGTTTCCCTTCAATGAGGCCGCATACGAGTTTCGTCGCGTATACGGGCACATTTACTTCATTGAGCAAGTAGGACAAACCGCCGATATGGTCTTCATGGCCGTGCGTGATGACGACGGCCCGTACTTTGTCCCGGTTTTCAATCAAGTAACTCATGTCCGGGATGACGAGGTCGATACCGAACATGTCGTCATCCGGGAAGGCCAGGCCGGCGTCGATGACGATGATGTCATTTCCGTACTGGATGACTGTCATATTCTTGCCGATTTCACCTAAACCACCTAAGGGAATTACCATGAGTTTTTCTTTTTTAGCCAAAATATACCTCCTAAAAATAAATATAGTTGTATCCGTTCCAACCGGAGCCCGGCACACCAGGCTACAGGTCTATCCGATATTAAGATATAACGAACAGTAATGGAAAGTTGTTCCTTCTCTCATATTTTCCGTTATTTCCGGGACTCTGTCAATAATCTATTCTCTTTTTTTGTGAAAAGTCTTACTTTTCATAAAAATTTTACATTTATTTAGCCGCTTTGATGACTTTTTCCGGTACCGTCAGCGTCGTACCCTGAGGCAGGGCCGTGCAATCGATGGTCAGGCTGACTTCGCTCAGCTTGATGAATGACTGGGCTACGGCCTTGTCGGCGTCGCTGCGGCCATATTCATCGACCAGGGTCAGGGCCAGACTGCGCAGCTGGTCCGTCAAGGGCAGAGAGATGCGGGAAATGCGTTTCGTCGCCGGATCGATGGTCACGACAGTCGACAAATCGCCGCACTGCTGCAAGCCCTGGAGGACTTTAGCGGTAACGCGGATCTGTTCGTCGGTCATGCCATTTTTCTTCCATAAAGCCTGGTCGGCCGGATTGTAGATGTGCGCTGCATCGAAGACGACGTTATAGTCATTGCCGCCGGCAGCGGTGACGGTTTTCACGCCGGCCAGGACATTATGACTGGCTGTCAGATAATCGGCCAGAGGCTTGCTGTCTTTCAAGTCATAGCTTTTCTTTTCCCAAGACTTGTCATCGCCTTCATGATTGTAATAGACGTCGAGCTTCTTTCCATTCTGCACGGCATAGGCCTTCCCTTCCGGCGCCTTTTGCAGGGTCGTCGCAGCAAAGCCCGTCGTCTTGGCCTGGGACTGGATGACGAAAGGCCGTTCCTGGACGTCGATATTGTTGACAATGGCGCCTTCACCGATAAACGGCATCTTGAGGCCTAATTTCAGCGTATAGGACCCCTGCGGATGGGCTGCCATATTGCGGGCCGCTTCTTCATACGTCGCCTGCGGCGAAGCAGCCAGTGCCATACCGCTGATGGAGGCCGCTGCCACGACCAGGCAGCACAGTTTCTTCCAAGAATGTGTCAATTTCATTTCGTCCACCCTGCTTTCTTATATAATTCATAAAAGTGATGAATCGGGCCATGGCCCTTGCCAATGGGTTCGGCATGGGCAATTCCTTCAAAGACGTACTCTTTCGCCGCGCCGACAGCCTCGGGCAGGCTCAGGCCGTTGGCCAGGTTCGACGCGATGGCACTCGATAAAGAGCAGCCCGTACCGTGAGTACTCGTGCTTTCCAGGCGCTGTCCCTTATAATAATGAAAATCATGGCCGTCGAAGAGAATGTCCGTCGCATCGGCAATGCGATGGCCGCCCTTGACCAGGACCGCTTTGGCGCCCATGGCAGCAATGGCTTTGGCTGCCTCTTCCATATCATGCAGACTTTCAATGGATTTCCCTGTCAGCACTTCCGCTTCCGGAAAGTTCGGCGTCAGGACATCGGCCAAGGAAAGTAGGACTTCCTTCAGTGTCTGTTCGGCTTCCGGCACCAGCAGGCGATGGCCGCTGGTAGCCACCATGACCGGATCGATGACGACGTACGGCGGCTGGTACTGCTTCAACTTATCGGCGATGACGCGGATCGTTTCCGGTACGCTGACCATACCGATTTTGACGGCATCGACGTCGATATCTTCAAAGACCGCATCGATCTGCGAAGCGATGAGTTCCGGCGTGACGTCCATATACCCGCGCACGCCCTGGGTATTCTGGGATACGACAGCCGTAATGACATTCAGGGCAAAACAACCGTGAGCGCAAAAAGTCTTACAATCCGCTGCGGCGCCGGCTCCGCCAGAAGGATCCGTCCCGGCAATGGATAATACATGTTTCATCATGAATAAAACCTCCAACTCTGTTTATTCTTTATAAGAAGGACCCAAGAATTTCAAGGCCTTCGGATGAGCGTAAAAAAGAAGCGATGCCGAACCGATGCGGCCGCCGTGAACGTCGAAGTCGAACAGGGCCATGCTGCCCGGCTTGAAATCGACAGCCGTCCCCGTCCAGGCCTGGGCCCAGCGGTCGAGGAAAGGCGAATGGCCGATGAGGCATACGACGTCGGCTGTTTCCCGGCTCAATATCTCGTCGTAGACAGCCACTAAGTCCCCGGAAGCGATGGCCTTATGGGTATGGAACTGCTCGATAGGCAGATATTTCTCTAAATAAGAAGCCGTCTGGCACGTCCGCACGTACGGGCTGACCCACAGGGCCGTCTTGCCCGACGGCCACCAGAAGGCTGCCCATTTTGCCATGGACGAAGCCTGGTTACATCCTTTTTCAGTCAATTCACGCAGTTTATCCGGTTGATGCAGTTCAAAAGGCTGCGCCTTCCCATGGCGCATTAAACAAACGTACATAAACGACTCCCCCTTTATTCAGCAACGTGTTCCAGGCCGACGTCAAGCAATGTAAAGACATGGGCATCGGCCAGCGAATAGTATACCGTCTTGCCATCGCGGCGGAACTGGACCAGCCGGGCATCGCGCAGGATGCGCAGCTGATGGGATACGGCAGACTGGCCCATGCCGAGCTCATCGGCAATATCCCGGACACAGACTTCCTGATTCATGAGGACGCGCAGGATGCGCAGCCGCGTCGGATCCCCGAGGACCTTGAAGACATCAGCCAATGGCTGGATATACTGTTGTGAAAGTTCCGGTGCTTGTCGTTTCAATGCTATCGCTCCTAATGCTGTGTATCACTATCTTAATCGTTTTATTATAGCACACTTTTCGCATCTCCTGCTAGAGGGTCGGGCACCAGGCAGGCCGAAGGCACGGAGATAGAAAACAAATTGCAAAGGAATTATAAAAAGTCCTAAAAAGGCGTGAAATGTCCTGACAAAAGCCTTTTTCCTCAGGCACAAATACTCTATAATATAACAAAAGTGCAACAAAATATATTTCTTAGGAGTGAATATCATGAATGAAACCATCCATACCCTCATCACGCGGCGCAGTGTCCGCAAGTACAAAAAAGCCCAGATCAGCGACGAAGATTTATACTTGATCCTCCAGGCTGGCACGTATGCCGCCAGCGGCCACGGTCTCCAGCCCTGCACCATCGTCGTCATCCAGGACACGGATACCCTGGCCCGCCTGAGTGCCCTCAATGCCAAAATCATGGGCACGACGAGTGACCCCATGTACGGCGCACCGACGGTCCTCCTGGTCCTGGCCGACATGGAAAAATCCCCCAATGCCTGGTCCGATGGCTGTCTCATCCTGGGCAACCTCATGAACGCCGCTGCGTCCCTGCACCTCGGCTCATGCTGGATCAACCGGGCCAAAGAAGAATTCGAAACGCCCGAAGGGAAAGCCCTCCTCAAAGAATGGGGCCTGCCGGAACACCTCGTCGGCGTCGGCCACTGCATCGTCGGCTATGGCGACGGGCCGGAACCGGCTGCCGCTCCGCGGAAACCAGATTTCATCAAATTTGTTAAATAAATAGTAGCTCGTGGTTCGTATGGGCGCCCCGTGGGCGCTTGCAGGCCGCAGTTCGCTGGCCGCGGTTCGTGGCTCTCCTCATAGGAGAGCTGTCAGCAAAGCTGACTGAGAGGTTGCTTTTTCCAGCTACTAGAAAAGGGACTACTGTATGAAGGCTTATACCATCATGCGTAGTCCCTTTTACGTCGTAGGGGGCGCCACCAGCCACTAGCCACTAGCCACTAGCCACTAGCCACTAGCCACTAGCAATTATCTCCCCTTCTTACATTCCGGACAGTAGCCGTAGAGTTCCAGGTTATGGCCTACGATGTCGAACTGGGTCTTTTGGGCCACTTCTTCTTCATAGTCGCTGAGCGGGCAATGGGACAGGTCCACGACTTTATGGCAATGTAAACAAATCAATCGGTGTGTATGGCCGGGACGACAGAGCGAAAAGCCGTATTTTCCTTCATCGGGAAGGAAAATCTTTTCTGTCAGTTTACGTTCTGTAAACATTTCCAGGATGCGGTAAACGGTGGAAAAATTGACTTTACAGCCTTGTTCTAACAAAGCTGCATACACGGCTTCGACCGTAATGACACGGGTATTCCGGCTGAGGATGGCCAGGACGCCGTTGCGGGCCTTGGTACTCTTCAGGCCGTGGGCACGTAAACAATCTTTATAATCGTCAGTCATGGACGGCGCCTCTTTTCTTGCAGGGAAAAGACACATTCTTTATAGACGATGACCAAAAGCAGCATAGCCACTGACGTCAAGGCCGTAACCCCGCCCGGAGCGGCATCGATATAATAAGACAACAGGAGTCCCGACAGGATATCGATGAAGCTGAAGACGACGGAGTAAATGAGCGTCCGCCGGAAGCCTTTGCGCAGCTGCAGGGCCGTCGCCACGGGCAGGGCGATGAGGGAGCTGATGACCAGGATGCCGACGATGCGGATGGAAACAGATATCGTCGCCGCTACCAGGACGGCAAAGACGTAATTGATGAGCTTGCTGCGGACGCCGGCAATCTGGGCGCCGTCTTCGTCAAAAGTCAGCATGACCAATTGAGGGTAGAGTTTGGCAATGACGGCCAGGGAAATGACGCTGAGGGCGACGACAGAATAGACATCGCCTGTCGATACAGTCAGGATACTGCCGAACAAGAAGGATTCCACGTTCGTATGGACCAGGCCGGCACTGATGATGGTAATGGCGATGCCCACGGAGAGCGATAAAATAATGACCAGGATGAGCTCGGCATAACGACGGAAACGGCGGCGCAGGACTTCGATGAGGATGCCGAAAAAGCTGGTCAGGCCAAAGGCACTGAGGACCGGGTTCCAGTCAAAGAGGAGGCCTACGGCGACCCCAGCCAGGGATGCATGGGATAAGGCGTCGCCGATCATGGAATAGCGGCGCAGGACCAGAAAGATGCCGATGAGCGGGCAGACGATGGAGATGAGCAGGGCTACGATGAAAGCATTCTGCATAAAGGCATATTCAAACATTACTGATTCCCTCCCATCGTGGCCGATACGTATTCATCGAGGTAGGCCTTAGGCGAGCAGAAATGACCGCGGCCGCCGACGACATGGAACATCTTCGTCGAATTGCGGACGGCGAATTTCAGATTGTGTTCAACCGTAATGACCGTAACGCCTTTATTTTCATTTAAATCCTTAATAAAAGGGTAGAGTTCTTCCTGGCTGCGGACATCGATACCCGTCGACGGTTCATCGAAGATGAGCAGGTCCGGATGCCCCATGAGGGCCCGGGCGATGAGGACCTTCTGGCACTGGCCGCCGGACAAATTACCGATGAGCTGGTCTTTCAGGGAATAGACATTCATCTGCTCCAGGCAGTCCCGGATGATTTCTTTATGCTTCAAGTGCAGTACCTGGCGGTAGCAGTTGAGGACTTCCCAGACGGTAATCGGGAACTGGCTGTTCAGCGTCTCGAAACGCTGCGGCACATAGGCCCGGTGATGATAGGTATTGGAAATAGACCCGCGGCTCGGCGACAATAAACCCAGGATGAGCTTGATGAGTGTACTCTTGCCGCTGCCATTTTCACCGACAACGGAAATATAATCGCCGTCACGGATGGTCATATTGACATCTTCCAACAAGTATTGACCGTGTTCATAGGCGAAATAAACGTGCTGTAAATCAATCATAGTGTTCCTCCCTTGTCGTACATCGAGATTTTATTATAGCCCTGTATAAACGAAAATGCAAGGCATTTGCAAATAATTGACAAAAAAAGGCGTCCGTGATACGATGGACGCCATAGGAGGTCCTCATTATGTTGTTTCATACCCTCAGCCGCCTCGCCCGTTATATCACGGTCCTGGCGGCCTGCTTATGCGTCATCAGCCTGGCTGGCTGCGGCCCCGCCGCCGACGTCCCCGATGACGGAAAATTAAAAGTCGCTGTCACTTTCGACGCCCTGAAAGAATTTACCCAGACCGTAGGCGGCGATAAAGTCGATGTCTACACACTCATCCCCGATGGGACAGAACCCCATGAATTTCAGCCGACGACGCAGACCATTAAACACCTCGGCAAATCCCAGCTCTTCGTTTACAGCGGTCTGGGCATGGAACCGTGGGCTCCCAAAGTCGTCGAAGCCGCCAAGAATACGGCACTCCACACGGTCAATGCGTCCCAAGGTGTCACGCCGATTGCCCTGACCGATGAAGAAGACATCAAGGAGCACGGCGCTTATGACCCGCACATCTGGTTGAGTCTGGTAAACGCCCAGATAGAAGTTTCCAATATCGCCGCCGCCCTGGCTGAAGCCGATCCGGCCAACGCCGACTATTACCGCAACAATGCCGGGAACTACAAAAAGCAGCTCCAATCCCTGCAAGATGAATATGCCCGCAAATTCGCCAGCGTCCCCCGCAAGGATTTCGTCACAGGCCATGCAGCCTTTGCCTACCTCTGCCGCGACTTCGGCCTGACCCAGCACAGCGTCGAATCCGTCTTTTCCAGCGGCGAGCCCAGTGCCCGCCAGCTGGCCCGCCTGGCCGACTATTGCCGGGCCAACGACGTGCGGACGATTTTCGTGGAAGACATGGTCAGCCCGAAGACGTCGGAAACCCTGGCCCGTGAAGTCGGCGCCCGTGTCGAAACGATCCACACCATCGAAACGAGCGAAGACGACGAATCCTACCTGGACCGTATGCGCGACAACCTGGAAAAAATCTATGCCAGCAGCCTGTACTAAGATTTCAGAATATAAACTGGAGGAGAACATGCAACATAAAACATATAAAGCCGCGATTTTCGATATGGATGGGACTGTCCTCAATACCCTGGAAGACCTGACCAGCGCCTTGAACCATGTCTTAGTCGAAACGGGGCATGACCATGCCTATGGGATAGCCCAAGTCCGCCAATTCTTCGGCAGCGGCGTACAAGTCGCTATTACCCGCGCCTTGGCCATTGAAAAGGGAATTGCCTCTTACGAACAACTGGAATATGTCGGTCAGGACGGCGATACGATTACGCCGCGTGTCGACGCCCAGGAAGTCCGCCGCATCCAGGACATCTTCCGTCCCTACTATGCCGCTCACTGCGCCATCCAGACCGGTGAATATGCCGGCATCAGCCCGCTCCTCCGCCAGCTCCGGGCTGCCGGCATCCAGACGGCCGTCGTCTCCAATAAACCCGACCCGGCCGTGCAGAAACTGACAGCGGACTACTTCCAGGGCCTCTTCGACCTCGCCTTGGGCGAACAGCCCCAGATACGGCGAAAGCCTGCGCCGGACATGGTCCTCAAAGCCTTGAAAGACTTGGGACTCACGCCGGAACAGGCCGTTTACATCGGTGATTCCGAAATCGACATCCAGACGGCAGAGAACGCCGGACTGGACTGCCTCAGCGTCACCTGGGGCTTCCGTTCCAAAACCTTCTTACAAAACCACGGTGCCCGCTTCCTCGTCGATACGCCGGAAGAAATTGCCGCATTTTTCTAAAATCTAAATCTTATTCTCCGTCCGGTACGAACCAAAGACCATTGTTGTTTTTCTTCATGTATTCTTTAAATTCGTCAGAATGGTATGCATCGGCAATATCTTTAACCCACTGTGCATCTTTATCTTTATCCTGGACAACGAGCTGTAACAGGAGATGCGGTAATATATCTTCTTTGGCCAAAGCTGTCTGAGGATCGATCTTAGCATTGTAAATGATAGCACCGGTGATGACAATGTAGCTGAAATCACTGCGGACCGACGGAATCGTCAACGACTTCATTTCGGTGAATTTCAAGTGATGCGGATTTTCCACGATATCCTGCTGGGTGACGGTCGATAAATCTTTGTTCGGGTCCAGTTTAATCCAGCCGATTTTCTGGAGCAGGGCATAAGCACGAGCCGTGTTGGAAGCATCATTCGGAACGGCAATCGTATCGCCATCGGCTACCTGGTCCAAAGAAGTCTTAGCCCCCGGGAAAATACCGGCCGGAACAGTCGGAATCGGCGTAATAGCTGCTAAATGGCCGTTTTGTTTCTGGTTGAAGTTTTCCATATAAGCCGTATGCTGTTCGACGTTGAAATCGACTTCACCTTCGTTCAGGGCAACATCGGCTTGTAACAAATCAGACATATCCTTACCCGTAACTTTATAGCCTTTCTTTTCCAAAATCGGCTTAATTCCCTTTTCAAAGAGATCAGAATATGGGCCTTGCGATTTACTGTACGTCAGCTCTTTCTTATTCGCACTCGATGAACTGCTGTTATCGCTACCACATCCAGCAAGAAAAGCTGCCCCCATGATGACGGCCATCGCAATGACACCAAACTTTTTCCATGTTTTCCATTTCATATAAATACCCCCTAAATAAACATCCCTATATACATATAGACTTGTGCAATCTTAATGATTGCGCGTCTTATAGGCAAAATGATTCCCAATCGATTGAATGATTTGTACAAAAATAACTAAGATGACGACTGTAAAGAACATGAGCGGTGTATTCAGTCTTTCATAGCCATAAGTCAGCGCTAAATCACCAACACCGCCGGCCCCGATAACACCTGCCATGGCCGTAGCCCCGATAAGGCCGATCGTCCCAGTCGTAATCGATAAGATCAGAGAACTTTTAGCTTCCGGCAACAAGAAATACCAAACAATTTCAAAGTATGAAGCGCCCATGGACTGAGCCGCTTCGACAATACCTTTACTGACTTCCAAAATGGAATTTTCAAAAAGCCGGGTCAAATAAGGCGCAATGAAAATGACCAGTGGGACTAAAGCCGCTGTCGTCCCAATGCGGGTTCCGACAATCATTTTAGTCAATGGCAAAATAAAGACCATCAGGATGATAAACGGAATACTGCGGATAATATTGATTACTGTATTGAGGACGGTAAACACATATTTATTCTTCAAAATACCATCTGCATTGGTCAATACTAAGACGACCGACATGATGATAGCTAAAATCGTCCCCAAAAACAGGGAAACAAAGACCATATACACGGTCTGTTCTGCCGCCAAGATAATCTGCGACATCGGCACGCCTAAATCAATCATCATAATTCAACCTCCTGCCACTGAACCTGTTGTTCATCAATGTATTGGATAACCTTGGCAATCTCCGCATCATCCCCGATAATCTGAAGGATGAAAATGCCGAGGATCGTCTTTTGTAATTCATTGACCGATGCAAAGAGAATATTCGTCTGCACGGAAAATGTCTTGTTGATATGATACAAGAGATGGTCTGTTGCGTTATCACCAAGGAAACGGAGCCGCAAGATTTTATAATTGTCTTTTTCCTCGTGAATCTTTGCTACGACAGAAGGTGGAATCTGGTCGGGAATAACGGTACGGACAAATTTTTTGGTCATATCCTGCTGAGGATTACTGAAGACTTCCAGAACAGAACCTTTTTCTACGACTTTCCCATGTTCCATGACAGCTACGCGGTTGCATAAGCGCTGGATGACTTGTATTTCGTGCGTAACGATGAGCATCGTAATATTCAATTCTTTATGGATCCGTTCCAGGAGCTGCAGAATCGATTCGGTCGTTTCCGGATCCAAGGCACTCGTCGCTTCATCGCACAAGAGAATCGATGGATCCGTTGCCAGTGCGCGGGCAATACCGACACGCTGTTTCTGGCCGCCCGAAAGCTGTCCCGGATAGGCATCGGCTTTATCTGCCAAATTGACGTATTCCAAAAGTTCCATGACCTTTTTATGCATCGTGTCTTTATCTACTTTATTAAGGCGTAAGGGAATGGCCACATTGTCGAAGACGGTCCGCGAGTCGAGGAGATTGAATTGCTGAAAGACCATACCAATGGATTTGCGCAGTTTACGCATTTCATTATGAGAAACTTTGCTCAAATCCTGGCCGTTGATTTCTACATGCCCTTCTGTCGGCATTTCCAGACCATTGACCATCCGCAGCAGCGTCGACTTACCAGCACCGCTGAAACCAATGACGCCAAACATATCTCCGTCTTCGATAGTCAGGGATACATGCTGTAACGCCTGCGTAGTAACCCCTTTGCTTTTAAAGGTTTTACTGACATCTTTAAATTGAATCATTTCTTGCTGCTCCCTTCTTGCCGAATCTGTACCACTGCCTGGCAAGCCAGTTCAGCCATATATTGTGAGGCCGGATATAGTGCGGCCGGATTTACCTTGAATTTAGCATTGTGATTCGGATAGGAATGACCGGTTCCGACAAAGACGAAATATCCAGGTACCTTATCGTAATAAAAAGCAAAATCTTCTCCTCCCAGGGAAGGAGCCATCGGTTGTTTATCAAAGCCCTGTTTCTCTGCTACTTTACGGGCCAAGATACCCCAATGAGCATCATTGATGAGCGCAGGAGGCCCCGGAATCCATTGGACTTCGGCTCTTGCCTCATAAGCAGCCGCCGTTGAAGCAGCTAACGTTTCAATCCGATTCCGGATTGCCTGACGCCCCTCCTTGCTCATGCTCCGCGTCGTACCTTCAACAAAAGTTTCATCAGGAATGACATTCCAGTTATAACCGCCTTCAATGTGCGTAACACTGACTAAAGTAGCGGCGAAGGGATCCATGTTTCGACTGACGACGGTCTGGACAGCACCGACAAAAGCAGCTGCTGTCACAATAGGATCGATACCTTTATCAGGATGGGCCGCATGGACCCCCTTTCCATGGAAGGTAATACGGAAAGCATCAACAGCAGCCATGGCCGGTCCATCGAGAATCCCCATTTGTCCCACATCGAGAAGCGGCGTGCAATGCATCCCAAAAATCGCATCGACATCATCGATAATTCCTGTCTCAACGATTTTCAAAGCACCGCTTGGGCCTTCTTCTCCGGGCTGGAAGATAATGCGGATAGTCCCTTGGATTTCCGCTTCTCTCTCCTTCAACAAATAGGCCGCGCCTAAAACAGAAGCGGTATGGAAATCATGACCGCAGGCATGCATGCACCCGGGATGTTCCGACCGATAAGGTACATCGGCTTCTTCATTAATAGGCAGCGCATCGATATCACAGCGAATAGCAACAATAGGCTGTTCCCCAGTCCCTACTTCTGCGACTACCCCCGTTTCCAAAGGAAGGTTTAAAATACGTAACCCACCTTTTTGCAAATCCTGACGAATACGTTCAGTTGTTTCTACTTCCTTAAAAGACAATTCGGGATGACGATGAAACCATTGAAATTCATCGTGAATATATTGCTGTATGTCCTGTATCATACGTACCCCTTCTTTCTCGTTTCCCCCACATATCCTTGACAAGATATACAAAAAGACCACCCTCCCCTTTGACAGAGACGGTGGCCCGTGGTTCCACTCTGTTTACAGCCAACAACTGTATCTCATGACTGTATAACGCCAGTCAGACGTAACTGCATACTACAAAATTCCGCAGCTATGCAACCAAAGGCATTCCATCCTGTTTCCTAACGATGCCGGTTTGCAGCCCCAGACCCGCACTCTCTGACGCAGTACACAGGTGTACTTGTTTTGGTTATCGCATTTCTCAATGTTTACGCCTATGGTACTATCCAAAAGGCTACTTGTCAAGTATAGTTTTCTTTTTTTATATATTTTCTAATAAATTCGCAAAAAAATTCATGTCATCATATCATTTTTACAAATATTATTTGGGCCTACTCCATTACCGCTTGTCATTTCTCTCATAAAATGTGATAATGTAAAAAAACTTCTGTCCTTTCTTAGTCCGCGATTTTCTTCACCAGCTCCCGACAGTTCCGGCACATATGGTATAATAAGAGCAGAATTATTTCGTTTGTGAGGTGCGGATATGTCGACGGAAAAACGGATCTTTTACTCGATTTGCCTGGTCAGTTTTGTCGGGCCTTTTCTTTCTACGTCCATCAATATCGCCATTCCCGTCATGGCCGGTCAATTCGGCGTCGCGCCGGACCGCATGAGCTGGGTCGTGACGATTTTCTTGATGACGACGGCTGCTTTTCTCCTGCCCTTGGGAAAGGTTTCCGATGTCCATGGACGGCGGCGGACTTATTCCCTGTCGCTCATTGTCTTTGCCATGGCGACAGCGGCAGCGGCCTTCGCCCAGACCCTGACGATGCTCATCATCTTGCGGGCCATCCAGGGCATCGCCCTGTCAGGTGTCTATGTATCCTATATGCCCCTGCTCCTGGCGACGACGGATGAAGCCCATCAGGGCCATATCCTGGGCCAGGCTGTCGCCCTGACCTATCTCGGCCTGTCCCTGGGGCCGGTCATCGGCGGGGCCCTGACGCAGTTCGTCGGCTGGCGCTGTATCTTCCTCTTGTCCGCCTTGGCTATCGTCATTTCGTACGCCTTCATCCGTCCCATCAAAGAAGAATGGTATGCCAACGGCGCGCCCTTCGTCAACCTCGTCAGTTCGGGTCTGTCCATCACCGGTATCCTCTGCGCGCTGTACGGGCTATCATCCTTTGAAGATTACAGTGCTTCTTTCTGGATCGGCCTGGTCTTGCTGGTCGTCTTCGTCATCCACGAAGGCAAGTCCTTCCACCCCCTGCTGCCACTCTATTTATTCCGTAACCTGACTTTTTCCATGTCCAACCTGGCAGCCCTCATCCAATACAGTGCTACCTATGCCGTTTCCTTTTTATTATCCCTCTATTTCCAGGTCATTCTCGGCCTGCCGCCGGCTGTGTCCGGGGCCATCCTGCTGGTGCAGCCCATCATCATGGCGTTCTTATCGCCCCGGGCCGGTGACTTATCGGATAAGTATGGTCCGCGGGGCATCGCCTCTATCGGCCTCGTCCTGACGGCCCTGGGACTGACGGCCTTCGCCTTGTTCCCGCGCGTCCCCGTCAGCGGTGCTGCCATCTTCCTGGTCTTCATCGGATTGGGGGCAGCCCTGTTCGGCGCTCCTAACAACAGCGCCATCATGGGGTCTGTCAAAAAGATGCACCACGGCATCGCCTCGAGCATTTTGGCCTTGTCGCGCAATCTCGGCCAGGCCCTGAGCATGGCTGTCGTCACCTTTATCATGACGACGGAAACGGCTAAACAGCCATCTTATACTGACGGCGTCCTGGCGGCCCTGCATGCCTCGTTCGTCATCTTAGCCGTCCTCTGTTTCCTTGCCGTTGCGACCTCGCTAGCCCGCGGCCATCATCAAAAAAAAGCTTGATTCAGGAGGTATTTCCATGAAAAAACAACTCATTGCAGCCGTTACGATTGCTTCACTTCTCGGTTTCGCCGGCGGCACAGCCGTCCAGGCCTTCAACCTCGGTTCTATCTTGAAAGTCGGCGGCATTTCCATCCTCGTCTCCAAGTATGGCGATTCCATCAACGACTTTCTCAACAAACTGCTCATGAAAAATGGCGTCGGCACGGATTATGCCACCAAAGTCGTGCCTATCGTCAGTGTCGGTACGGGTAAATATATCGGCGCCGTCCAGGTCATCGGCCCGTCGGCCCAAGTCGAAAAGGTCAAAGCCGTCGCCCAGCTGGAAGGCGAATTTAACGGCATCGCCCGGGCCAATGCCCTCATCCCTATGGCGACGACGAATGTCAGCAATCTCAATCGAGTCCAGGGCGTCGGCGTCTCGGCAACGATTGATTTCAAGTTCTGATGCCTTCCCTAGGGGCGGCGAGCGTGGTAGAATAAGACAACAAATGAAAAGGAGGCCCTTTGCTTGAAAACTTATCAGCCCATTACGCCAGAAATCATTGAAAAATTAAAAGCCATTACCGGTCCGACTTATGTCAAGACCGATAGAGACATGCTCTTACAGTATCAGACCGACTATGAAACCAACCCGGCCATGTTCCACGTTCCTGACGCTGCCGTATCGCCGGCGAACGCCCAGGAAATCTCGGAAATCGTCAAATTAGCCAACGAATACGACTTCCCTATTACCGTCCGCAGCGGCGGCACCAGCCTGGCCGACGGGGCCATCCCGGTCTGCGGCGGCCTGGTTCTCTGCATGGACCGTCTCAACAAAATCATCGAACTGAATGAAGAAGGCATGTACATGACCGTCGAAGCCGGCGTCCGCACGGTGGACTTGCAGAACGCCGCCAAAAAAGTCGGCCTCATGTATGCCGGTGACCCGTCCAGCGCTGAAAGCTGCCTCATCGGTGGCAACCTAGCTACCAATGCCGGCGGCCTGCGCGCCGTCCGCTATGGCGTCACCCGCGACCAGGTCTACTGCCTGGAAGTCGTCACACCTACTGGTGACATCGTCGAATGTGGCCGCATCCTCAAGAAATGCTCTACCGGCTACGATTTGGAACAGCTCATCATCGGCAGTGAAGGGACGCTGGGCATCATTACCAAAGTCACAGTCAAACTGATTCCGCTGCCGCCGTACCGCTTCGACGTCCTGGCCATCTATACGGACCCGCGCCAAGCCCTTCACATGGTGCCGAAGCTGATGAAAGCCGGTATCGACCCGACAAGCGTCGAATACATGGACAATTCCTACGTCCGCGGTTGCGCCGACTATTGCCATTATAAGGATATGCCTCACTACAACGATGGCATTTATGTCATCATCACTGTCGAAACGTTCCATGAAGATGAATTGGACACCAAGATGGATGCTGTCTGCACAATCTGCGAAGAATCAGGTGCCGCCGAAGTCCTGGAAGCGGATGACCGCGTCTGGAACATGCGCCGCAACTGCCAGACGTCCGTCGAATTGCAGAGCAAGGTCTTCCTCACAGACGACGTCGTCGTGCCGGTCCATAAAATTGCCGGGACCATCGAAAAAATCATGGATATCGGCAAGAACTATCCCTTTGAAGTCAAAATCAATGCCCACATCGGCGATGGCAACTTGCACATCGTCCTCTGCAAGATGGACATGAGCGACGAAGAATGGGAAAAGAACGTCGAAGAATTTCATCAGCAAGTCTACGCCTATGCCTACAGCGTCGGCGGCCGCCTGGCCGGCGAACACGGCATCGGAGCCAAGAAATTAAAATACATGGAACAGTTCACACCAAAAGGCGAACTGAAAATCATGAAAACCATCAAGCGGGCCATGGACCCGAAAGACATCCTCAATCCGGGGAAAGTGATTGATGCATAAAAAAAGCGGCTGTCGTCTGAAGACAGCCGCTTTTTAAGTGGTTAGTGGTTAGGGGCTAGGGGTTAGCGGGTGTTGAAAAATGTAAAGCCTATTCTACAAACTGCAAACTACAAACTCTGTGCTACAAACTATCTTTCCCTCAAGAGCCGCATGGCCATGAAGGCCATGATGATTAAGAGGACTGTGACCAGGGTAAAGGAAATGGTCAGGCTGAAGACACGGCCGATGAAGCCCAGTACGGCCGGTGCCAGGAGGATGCCGACGTAGCCGATGGTACTGACTGCGGCGACGGCATCGGCGATGGGCATTTCTTTTTGCGTCCCCAAGAGGGAGTAAAAAACGGGGACCGTATTGGCGCAGCCGATACCGATGAAGACGTATGACGCGAACAGTAACGGGGCGCCGCCGATGAGCAGGATTCCCAAAAAACCGACAAAGGCGATGGGCAGGGAAAAAGCCAGGAGACGCCGCGGCCCGATATGCATGGTCAGGGAATCACCAGTCAGGCGGGACAGGAAGGCCGAAGCCGTGAATAGGGTCAGACCCAGGCCGGATTGGGAAATGTCGATGCCTTTTTCCGTCGTCATGAAGACGCCACTCCAATCGTTGATAGAGCCTTCGACGAGGAAAGATATCGTACAAATCAGCCCAATGAAGACAATCGTTCCTTTGGGCCGCACGAAATGGCTGCCGCCACGGCTTTCATTCCGCTCACTGTGAAGATGGGGCGAAAAGAAGAAGACACAGGCGGCAATCAGGACGGCACCGGCCAGGGCAACGCCTTGCCAGGGCAACCGAAATTGCAGCATCAGGGCGAAAAAGGCAGCGCCAGCAAAGTTCCCCAAAGACCACATGGCCTGCATTCCCGACATGAGGCGCTTGCGGACTTTCCGTTCAATGAAGATGCCGTTGATGTTGACGACGACATCGAGCAGCCCCAGGGAGGAACCGAGGAGAACTGCCACCAGCAGCGCCGCAGTGTAAGCCGGCACATAGCAGAGAACGTTCAAGACGACGGCAATGGACAGGCCGGCAGCAGTCAAAGAGCGGCGGCAGCCTAAGCGCCCGGCAATAGAGCCGGCCAGCATCATCATGATCAGGGCTCCCAAGCCGACGGCCAGCAAAAGGAAGCCCAGATGGTCGTCGGGAATCTGCAATTTCCGCTTCAGGAAAGGAATGAGCGACGCCCATGATGTAAAACCGAAACCGCCAAGGAAGTAAAAGGCTTTGGCACTGTAAATCTGCCAAAGGATATCTCGTTTATTCAGCATTCCATCACCTCACAACAAAAAAGCCGGATAAGAAACCACCCAGGCCTGCAACTTTATCGAAGAACGTGTTTACGTACACGCCCTTCCTCCGCTACAGGGCTGAAGTGACATCTTATCCGGCTCTATACCATACGAGTATAAGCCTCCGATGAGTTTTCTTATTATAACATAAAAAGAAATTTTTCTCAAGAAGCGCAGGATTGTCAAAAATTCCTTGACAGATTCCCCGCCAGGTGATAACATGTACACCAAAAACAAAACATTGTCTTTCATCAAGAGCAGTCGAGGGAATGGCCCGATGACGCTGCGGCAACCCCCTATCGGGATAGGTGCCAAGTCCAGCGGTATATACCGGCAGATGAACGAATCGCAAATTGAGCCGTCATCTGTATGACGGCTTTTCTTTTTGACCGGCAAGCCCTTATATTCGTCATCCAGAAAGGAAATGATTACATGAATGCAACAGTAAAAAAACTCTTCGCCGCCGTCCTCATCACGACGACGTGCCTCTTTGCCGCCGGCTGCGGTTCGTCTTCCAATTCCGGTGCTTCCGGTGATAAAAAAGAAATCAAGATGGGCGTCACTGCCGGTCCCCACGCTGAAGTCATGGAAGAAGTCGCAAAAGAAGCAGCTAAACAGGGTATCACCATCAAAGTCGTCGAATTTAACGACTATGTCCAGCCGAACAAGGCCCTGGCCGAAGGCGACCTGGACATGAACTCCATGCAGCACCAGCCGTACATGGACAACGTCGTCAAGAAACAAGGCCTGAAGATCACGTCTATCGGCAAGACCATCATCCTGCCCATGGCTGTTTACTCGCACAAATATAAAGACATCAAAGATGTCGCCGACGGTGCCAAAGTCACCATCCCGAACGACCCGACCAACGGGGCCCGCGCTCTGCTCCTGATCCAGCAGGCCGGCCTGATCAAGTTGAAGAACGGCAACTCCGTCGACGCTTCGGTTACGGATATCACAGAAAATCCAAAGAACCTCCAGTTCGTCGAACTCGATGCCGCTCAGATTCCCCGTTCCCTCGACGACACGGACCTGGCTTGCGTCAACACCAACTACGCCATCCCGGCTGGCTTGAATCCGCAGAAGGATTCGATCCTCGTCGAATCGAAGGATTCGCCGTATGCCAACGTCATGGCAGTCCGTCAGGGCGACGAAAACAACGAAACATACAAGAAAGTCTTAGAAATCTACCAGTCGGAACCGATCAAGAAATTCATCGAAGAACACTTCCAGGGAACTATCCTGCCGGCATTTTAATGGCTCATGACTCGTAGGGGGCCGCCCAAAGGGCGGCCCGCCTGATTCATCTCAAAAGGGCTTGTCGCACGTGCGACAAGCCCTTTACTTATGGTATAATAGGGGTTGTCCATCAGATTTAGAAAGGAGACACTTTTTTATTATGAAAGCCGTATTTGTCGATTTCGAGATGAACCCTATCGGCCGGGACCAGAAGGAAGCGCGCCGCATCTGCAAGGGTGAAATCATCGAAATCGGTGCTGTCAAGATAGACGAAGACGGGAAGGAAATCTCGTCGTATAAAGAATATGTGCTGCCCGAATATACGACAGCCATGAACCAGACCTGTCAGGAATTGACAGGCATCACTATGGAAATGCTGGCCGGGAAGCCCCATTTCCGCCAGGCCTTCGACCATTTCCTGACCTGGTGCAACGAAGGCTGCCCCAATGCCTACGAAATGTTCGCCTGGAGCGAAAACGACTGGCGCCAGCTGGACTGCGAACTCCGCCTCAAGGAAATCGACGAACACGACGACCGCGTCCGCTGGATGCTCGACCACTGGCAGAATTTCCAGCAGATTTACTGCAATCTCCTGGGCCTGGACAAAGTCATTTCCCTGGACAAGGCCGTCAGTACCCTGGGCGAAACCTTCGACGGCCAGATGCACGACGCCCTCTGGGACGCCCGCAACACATCCAAGCTCTATGTCTTATCGAAGAAGAAAGAAGAGTTTCGCGACATCATGCAGCCTATCATCGACGCCACCAAGCCGGCAGAACCGCTGACCTTCTCCCTGGCCGACGCCTTCCGCGCTGCCCGCAAGTAACGAGGACGGCTATGGAAGATACGACACTCCGGATGATTTATATTTTTACAGATATCATCCTGCCCATGATAGCCGGCTATGCCGCCAAACAACGGCGCTGGCTGACGCCGGAACAGTCGAACTGGCTCATCCGCTTCAACATCATCGTCATCATGACCGCCCTGACCCTGCTCAGCTTCTGGGTCCTGCCCATGCGGACCGATTTACTGAGTCTGCCGTTCTTTGCCTTTTTCAACGGCCTCCTGCCCTTGGCGGTCGTCCTCTTACTGGGGCGGCAGCGCAAATTCTCATCCTTTGTCGACCGCGGCAGCTATCTCATCGCCGCCATCCCGGCCAATACCGGGACGCTCGGCGGCCTGTGCAGTTACATCCTCTACGGGGAAATGTCCTATGCCTACGTCCAGATTATCGGCGTATTCCAGAACCTGCTCATGTTCTTCGTCCTTTTCCCTATGGGATACTACTATCAGCACAGCGGGAAAGACCATAACTTTTTCGTCTTTTTCAAAGATAATTGGAAATCCATCTTCATCAACTGGAACCAGCTGTCCGTCGTAGCCTTAGTCATCGGCACAGCCTTGCATGCTGCCGGGATTCCCAGACCCGCTGCGGGAACGACGATTTTCCAAGCCCTCATCCATGTCAGCGCCTGGGTAGCCCTCATTCCCGTCGGGTATCTCATTGATTTTTCCCATTTCAAGGACTACGCCCGGAAGACGTTAGACCTCATCCCGATAAAGATGATTCTGACGCCGTTGGCATCGTATGGCCTGGCTCTCTGCTTTACGTCAGACCCGGTCCTCCTTGGGACCATCATCATCGTCATGGGCACGCCTTGTGCCATCAATGCCTTGATTACAGAGCGGCTCTACGATTTAAATGTCAATCTGGCCATGGCGCCTTTCATTACGACACAAATTCTATATATCCTTATCCTCTATCCGGCATTTTATCTGCTCGTATCCTGGGGATATTTACCTTTTAAATAACACTAGCGAGGTGTATTATGACTCATACCCGAATCCGTTCTCTCTTATTGGCCCTCTTCCTGGTCATCCTGACTTTGAGCCTGACGGCCTGCTATACGATTACCCTGAAAGAAAAGCGCATCGACGGCATGGGCTCGTCCATTACGGTGAAACTTCCCGGAAATCCGCAAAAGCTCGACTTCCCCGTCCCTGTCGACCCGCTTACACAGCGCTATTTCAAGGGCAGCCGCCTGTACGGTGAAATAGATAGCGGCCTGTATGTCGCCATCTATACCAACAGCATCGATACCCAGCAGATGTACGACGACCTGCACATCAGCCAGGGTCAGGCCATCAGCCAGCGCCTCAATCAGACGGCTGAAGCCGCAGCCGGCGCCGTATTGTCGAAAATCGACGCTAAGAACGTCTCGGTCAGCCAGGACACGACGACGGTCAGCGGCCAGCACGCCGTCGTCCAGGACTTTTCCTTCACGTACGAAGATAAATCCATGCGCGCCCGCCTCATCGGCTTTGCCGACGGGCCGGCCACGTGGATCGTCGTCGTAGCCTGCGATGGCAGCAAAGAAGATAAAGTAAAACTGGCCGACGAAGTCTTGGACTCTATCCGGATTAATTAATCACCTTCCTGCATGCGACGGTAAATGGGCAGTTTCTTCAGATGGCGCAACGTGAAGATGGCCGTAATGCCGATGAGGATGCCCGTACCGGTACCGGCGACGGCCAGGACCGGCAGATAAAGCATGATCTTGATATTTTCTACGACCAGGGATGCCACGATGACCTGCCCCAGGTTATGGAAAATACCGCCGGCTGTGCTGACGCCGATGATAGAGAATTTCCCCGTCTTCTGCAGGACCATCATGGCCCCCAGGCTGAAAGCGGCCCCGGAGACACTGTACAGGAAAGCGTTGATGCCGCCGCCAAAGGCCGTAGCCAGGATGATGCGCACGAGCAGGATGAGGCAGACGTCGCGCTTGCGCGGCAGGGCATAGAGGGCGATGACCGTAATCAGATTGGCCAGCCCCAGTTTCGCCCCTGGCGCGATGAAAGGCACGGGCAACATCCCTTCGACGATATATAAGACCAGGGACTGGGCAATGAACAAGCCCAGGATAATGATGTGGAATGTCTTTTTCATAAGCTACCTACCTCTAATGGGCCGGAATGACATCGGGTTCGTCCCCGCCGGCAGACTTCACTTCGACTAACACCTTGTGCGGCAGGCAGACGACGGTCGCACCGGGCTTACTGACAAAACCTTCACTGATGCAGATTTTATCGGGACAATCGGCTTCGGTAATGCCGACGCTCTCGTCTTGGATGACGACCAGGTTGTGGCCTTTATCGGTATCGATAGAAATCATATCGGTCCCATGGTGGCCTGACAAGGGTACTTCCTTATAGACTTTGCCATCGACTTGGATGACGGCATACGTCCGATCTATCGACGCATCATTGCCGTTCAGGTAAAAGATGCCTTCCGGGATGAAAGATAAGACGAGCAGCGTGATGATGAGGATGATGTCCCCTTTTTTGATGATATGTTTCATAGGATTTTCCATTTGACGAACAGGAGAACGAACATGAAGAACAAACACTTGGCCATCCTGCTCCTGCTGGCATTAGCTGCCGGGAGCGGCGGATGCAGTACGCAGCCATCATCGTCTCAGCCGGCACCGGCGGCACAAGAAGTACAGACTTCGGCGGCACCGGCTATCCAGGCCGATTCGCAGGCCTACAGCGACGCAGGGCTGAAAAAATACCAGGCAGGCGATTATGCCGGGGCCATCAGCGACTTCGACAAAGCCCTTTCTATGGACGTCCATAATTACCAGGCCTTGAGCAATAAAGGCGTCACCCTGGCCATGCGCGGCAACAGTACGGGTAACAAAAACGACGTCGCCCAGGGCATCGAGCTCATTGAAAAAGCGCTGAAAATAGCCCCGAAAGACGTCGCTTCGTTCTACAACCTGGCCTTGGCCTATAAAATAGACGGCCAATACGATAAAGCCCTGACGTATTTCAAGAACGTCATCGCCGCCGACCCGGGCAATACCTGGAGTTACTACGGTATCGCCACCATCTACGGCGACCTGGGCAAAGCCGACCAGGCTCTGCCTTATCTGAAACAGGCCATCGACCTGGGCGGCGAAGACGTCCGTCAGGCAGCCCGGACACAGAGCCATTTCGATAAAATCCGGAACAACAAACAGTTCCAGCAGATTGTCGGCTGATTACATAGCTTCTTCAGCGATTTCGCAGAGGATATGACCGATCATAATATGCATTTCCTGAGCCCGTGCCGTCACTTTTGCCGGTACAGACAGGCAGATATCACAGGCCTCCTTCATCTTACCGCCGCCATAGGCGGTCATGCCGATGACAGTGAGGCCTTTTTCGCGGGCTGCCTCGATGGCTTCCAAGACATTCTGGCTGTTGCCGGACGTAGAAATGCCGACCAGGATATCGCCCTTTTCACCTAAAGCCCGGACCTGACGGGCAAAGACCGTGTCGAAGCCGTAATCATTGCCGACAGCCGTCAAAATCGATGTATCGACAGTCAAAGCCAGAGCCGGGAACGGCCGCCGTTCTTTCTGGAAGCGGCCGACGATTTCTGCGGCTAAATGCTGAGAATCGGCAGCACTGCCGCCATTGCCACAAAATAGGATTTTGTGGCCCGAAGCCAGGGCCTCTTTGAACAAGGCCCCGGCTTTTTCAATATCCGGAATCAAATCCATCGTCGCTTCGAGGACAGCGGCATGGTCTTTCATTCGTTGTGTGACAAGACTCATAATACCTCCTATTTCTGGCCTTCTCCATCATCGACGACTCGGATTTCACCGGTGTGCGGATGGATGACCATACCATAAATCGTAAGGGATGAAGGCAAGTAGGGATTGGCCCGCAGGCAGCGGACCGTATCACAGACGGACGCATCGATGTCGGTAATGGGGTCGGCCCATTGTTCCAGCTTGGGCCGGACGGCGGCGATGGCCGCAGCATCGATGCCTTCTTCTGCCATGTGACGGCACAGGCTGTCTGCCGTCGTCTTGAGCATGCCGCAGTCGTCGTGGCCCATGACGATGATGTCGTGGACATGTAATTCGTAAACGGCGACCATGAGGCTGCCGATGACGCTGTCAAAATCTTCAAAGGCCGTATTGCCGGCGACCTTGATGAGTTTAGCTTCCCCCCGAACGAGGCCCATAGCCGGTTCAAGGAAGCTCAAAAGGCGCGTATCCATGCAAGTCAGGACAGCCAGGTTGCGGCTGGGATACTTGCTGACCTCATCGAAGCCGCCCTGGGACAGGGACTGTTTGACGAAACGTTCATTGGCTTTTAAGATCTGTTGTGTCAATTCACTCATGGCGGCCTCCTATGCCTTAGCAGCAGTCATGACTTTCTTAGCCTTCAGGTACTGGTCGATGCCGGCAGCGGTCTTGCGTCCTTCACGCATGGCCAGGACGACGGTCTGCGGTTTGTGGACGATATCACCGGCGGCAAAGACACCTTCTTGGCTGGTCATGCCGTAGGGCAGGTCCTTGACGGCGATGTAGCCATCGTCATTGGCGTCGACACCGAGGGCTTTGACGATGGGCAGTTCCGGTTTGTTGCCGATAGCGGCGATGATCTTATTGGCCGGAACGACGCCAAATTCGCCCGTCGGCACCATGGTGGCATCTTCGAGGATCTGCTGTTTTTCATATTTCAGGCCTTCTACATGGTCCGTCCCGACGACGGCTTTCGGTGCCGAGTAGAACTGGAACTGGACGCCATCGGCCTTGGCTTCTTCATATTCCGACGGCAGGCATTTCATGTTCTTTTCGGCCCGGCGATAGACGATCTTGACGTCTGCCCCGAGGCGCAACGATGTGCGGGCGGCATCGATGGCGACGTTGCCGGCACCGACGACGATGACCTGGTCGCCCTTCTGGACGGGCAGGTCTTCCAAGGCCACTTCCCCGTTCTGGACGCGCTGGACGTCGCGCAGGAACTGTTCGGCATCGACGACGCCATCGATAGTATCGTTATCGACACCGAGATTCCAGGCATTCATCGTCCCAATGGCGATGAAGATGGCATCGAAAGCTTCCTTCAGTTCGGCCAAAGACTTATCGACACCGATTTTGACATTGTATTCGATAGTGACGCCCATGGCCGTCAGGGCCTGGGCTTCGCGCTGCAATAATTCTTTATGGAGCCGGAAAGTCGGGATGCCATAGGTCATGGTACCGCCTGGCTGGGAAGCGGCTTCAAAGATGGTCACATCGTAATCGAGGCCGGCCAGTTCCCGCGCAGCTGCCATGCCGGCCGGGCCACAGCCGATGATGGCCACGCGGCCGGCGGTCTTGCGGCTGACAGGCTGCGGGAGGAAGCCGCCGTCCAGGGCCATATCCGCTACGAACCGTTCCAATTTGCCGATTTCAACAGGCTTTCCCTTTTTGCCGAGGACGCAGTGACCTTCGCACTGCTTTTCTCTCGGACAGATGCGGCCGCAGATGGCCGGCAGGTCGCTGCGATGGTAGATGTGGTCCGCAGCAGCCCCGAAATCACCCTGGGTCATGGCATGGATGAACTGGGGGATTTCGTTTTCAATGGGGCAGCCTTTGCGGCATTGCGGTACTTTGCAATTCAGGCAGCGCTTGGCTTCGGCGACGGCTTCGGCCAAGGTATAATCGGCATCATGCATGACTTCTTCGTGGAAAGAAGCCAGCTGGTTCTTAGTATCGGACATGAAGGAACCCACCTTTCCGGACTGATAATTTAATGATTAGATTATGTAGATAAAAAAATGGTGCGCCCAAGATGACTCGAACATCCGACACGCAGTTTAGGAAACTGCTGCTCTATCCAGCTGAGCTATGGGCGCACAGGGCACACAGGTCTGCTGCGTGCAGATTAATCATACCATGAAATGGCAAAAAAATAAAGGTCATGGCTCATGAAAAAAAGGCCTATTGCAAGTCCTGCAAACACTCTCTATAATTAGAGATGTGTATATTGTTCCCAACGAACGAGAATCACGACTGCAAGGAAAGAAAGGAATCAAACATGATCAACTTAGAAACTCTGGCTACGGAACAACGGAACAGCCACAGCCAGCATATCGACAGCGTGTCTACGGAAGACATGCTGCGCATCATAAATGACGAAGACCATAAAGTCGCCAATGCCGTCGGCGCCATCATCCCGGACATCGCCAAGGCCGTCGACACCATCGCCGACAGGCTGCGCCACGGCGGCCGCCTGTTCTACATGGGCTCCGGTACATCCGGCCGCCTGGGCATCCTCGACGCCGTCGAATGTCCGCCGACATACAGCACCGACCCGGAACGCATCCAGGGCCTCATCGCCGGCGGTTATGAAGCCATTTTCCGTGCCAAAGAAGGCGCAGAAGACTCGCCGGAACTGGGCCGTCAGGACTTGATAGCCAAAAACCTGACAGCTGATGATGTCGTCGTCGGCCTCAGTGCATCGGGCCGGACACCGTATGTCGTCGGTGGCCTGACCTATGCCGCTTCAGTCGGCGCGGCGACGATTGCCATCGACTGCTCGCCTCATTCAGCCATCGGCGCCTGTGCCGACATCGACCTCTGCGCCATCGTCGGCCCGGAAGTCGTCACCGGTTCGACGCGCATGAAAGCGGGCACGGCCCAGAAGATGATTGCCAACATGCTGTCCACAGGCGCCATGATCCGCCTGGGCAAAGTCTATGGCAACCTCATGGTCGACGTCAAGTCGTCTAACCAGAAATTGGAAGAACGGGCACGGCGCATCGTCATGACGGCGACAGGCTGCAGCCGCCAGGAAGCCGTAAAGGCCTTGGCCGAAAGTCAGGGACGAGCCAAGACGGCTATCGTCATGATTCTCCTGAACCTGCCTGCCAACGAAGCCGAAGACCGCCTGGCAGCCGCCCAGGGATACGTTGCTGCCGTCCTCAAGGAGGCTGCCCATGGATTATGATAAACTGGCCAAGGCCATCTACGACATCACCGGCCCGGCGGCCAATATCGAAAAGGCTTACAACTGTATGACCCGTCTTCGCCTGACGGTAAAGGACGAACACTTTACCAAAGAAGACCTGGCCAAACTTCCTGGCGTCATGGGCATCAATAAATCCGGCGACGAATGGCAGATCGTCGTCGGCCCTGGCAAGGCGACGAAACTGTACCAGGCCTTTGCACCGCTAGTCGAAGGCGGCAGCAAGGAAAATCCGGCACCATCAGCTAGGCCTGACAGCAACGATGACAGCCAGGGTCCTTTCGACGGCCAGGCCCTGCATGAAGAAATACGGCGCAAGAATGCAACGCCAGCCAAGCTGGCCTTAAAAAAGATCGCCCACATCTTCGTACCCATCATCCCGGCCTTCATCGCCTGTGGCCTGATTACGGGCCTGCTCAATGTCGCTTTCAAGATGGATCCATCTCTGGCGGCCCAGCCGCTCCTGCAGGTCCTGGCCATTGCCGGCAACGCCGCCTTCTATGGCCTGAACATCTTCGTCGGCATCAACGCGGCCAAGGAATTTGGCGGCTCGCCCATGCTGGGCGGCGTCATGGCGGCCATCCTCAGCCACCCCAACCTGGCTCAGATCAATCTTTTCGGCGATCCCCTGGTCCCTGGCCGGGGCGGCATCATCGCCGTTCTCCTGGTCGTCTTCTTCTCGTCGTGGCTGGAAAAGAAACTCCACCGCATCGTACCGGATATGCTCGACCTCTTCGTCACGCCGTTTCTAGTCGTCGTCATTTCGACTTTTGTCGCCCTCTTCCTCTGCCAGCCCGTGGGTGGCTATCTGTCGGAAGCCATCGGCTATGCCGCGACGGAATCCATCGGCACCGGCGGCGCTGTGACGGGCTTCATCCTGGGCGGGACCTTCCTGCCTATGGTCATGGTCGGCATCCATCAGGGCCTGACGCCGATCCATGCAGAGCTCCTGTCGCGCTACGGCGTGACCATTCTCCTGCCCATCCTGGCCATGGCCGGCGGCGGTCAGGTCGGCGCCGCCATCGCCGTCTATGCCAAGACCAGGAACAAGGCCCTGCGCAAGACCATCGCCTCGGCCCTGCCCGTCGGCCTCATGGGCGTCGGCGAACCGCTCATCTACGGCGTCACCCTGCCCCTGGGCAAGCCGTTCATCGGCGCCTGTATCGGCGGAGCCTTTGGCGGCGCTGTCCAGGCGGCTTACATGGTCGGTGCCGCGACAATCGGTATTTCCGGCCTGCCCCTGGCAGCCAGCACGGACAACATCCCCATGTATTTATTAGGACTCGTTACGGCCTACGCTGCCGGCTTCATCGCAACCTGGCTCTTAGGCTTTGACGACCCGAAGGAGGGAGAATAAATGGAAACGGGTATTTCTGTCTATCCCGGTCTGGGCGGGACGATTCAAGAAAAGACGGCCCGCATCGAACGGGCTGCCGCCCTGGGGATGACGCGTCTCTTCACGTCATTCCACATCCCGGAAACGGACCCGGCGGCCTTTCGCAAAGAGCTGCAGGCCGTCTTGGAAACGGCCCGGCAATTTCAGTTCGACATCGTCGCCGACGTATCACCAGCCTCGGCAGCCTGCCTGGGCATGGACCGATTCGACCCGGAAGCCATCGCCAAACTGGGCATTACGACTGTCCGCTTTGACGACGGTTTCGATGCGGCCAAGCTGGCCATGTACAGCCACCTCGTCCGCGTCCAGGTCAATGCGTCGACGCTGAGGCAGTCCGATTTAGAAGATCTCCAAAAAAACGGAGCCCAAATGGATTACATCGACGGCCTGCACAACTTCTATCCCCGTCCTCACACGGGCCTGGACTTGGATTATTTCAAGGCCCAAACCGACCTGCTCCACGCCTATGGCCTGTCCGTCGGTGCCTTCGTACCCAGCCAGTCCGGCCAGCGGGCGCCGCTGTATGAAGGCCTGCCGACACTGGAAGACCACCGACATCAGGATGTCAGCCTGGCTGCACGCCATTTGGCGGCCTTAGGCGTCCAGTCCGTCTTCATCGGCGACGATAAGCCGTCGGATAAGGAACTGCGCGACCTGTCCCGGACCGGCCGGGAAGAAACGGACGTCGTCGTCATCAAGGCCAAGCTCCTCAGTCGGGAGCCACACATCCAGGACCTGTTGTCCTATACCTTCACGGCCCGGCCCGATCCGTCGCGGGACGTCATCCGAACCAGCGGCAGCCGGGCCCATCTGGACGGGCGCATCATCGAACCGGAAAGTGATATCTTCCGCAGCCTCCACCGCGGCGATATCACCCTGGATAACGCCGATTTCCTGCGCTATATGGGAGAAATCCAAATCGTCAAATGCGAACTGCCCCCAGAAGAACGGACCAATATCGTCGCCAAAGTCGTTCCGAACGAAGAATTTCTCCTGGACTACATCACGCCGGGCCGGAAATTCCGCTTTGAATTTATCCGCTAGGCTTCTCTTTTTTCGCCAAGAGGATGACCGCTCCCAGAATACAGACGATGCCGGCGGCTCCCGTCAAGGTCAGAGCTTCATGGAAAACGGCGATGCCCACGACCGTCGACGTCAAGGGTTCGACAGACGCCAGGATAGAGGCCCGGCCCGCTTCCATATGCTGGAGGCCGGTCGTATAGAGACCAAAGGGCAAAGCCGTCGACATCAGCCCCAGGAGGGCAAAGAGAAGCCCCGTATAAGGCACCGATATGGCCAGGGACGCCATCATGCCGAAATGACAGAAGGGCAGGAGCCCCAGGGATGCGATGATGAAGGTCCAGACCGTAACCGTCAGCGGTTCATATTTGGCCAGCGCATAATGGCCGAAGACGGAATAAAGGGCATAGCCGAAACCGCTCCCCAGGCCGGCCAGGATGCCAGCGGCCTCGACATGGCCCAGGCCCAGGCCGCTGACCAGGACACAACCGGCAAAGGCCAGGACCAGGCATAACCCCTTGCGCCGCGTAAATCGTTCATGAAAGAGGAAGATGGAAAACACCATGACGATGCTCGGCGCGGTATAGAGCAAAATGGCCGCGACAGACAACGTCGTCAATTCGATGGCTGTAAAATAGCAGATATTGAAGAAGACGATGCTCCCCAGGCCGGTCCCCAGGAACATCCAGGCATCGCGCCAGGCAATGCGCAGTCTCTCCGGATACCGGCAGAGGATGAGGCCGGTCATGACGACAGCCGTCACCAGGGAACGGCCAAAAGTAATCTGCAGCGGCGACAATCCATACGCCGACAGCTGGCGGGTAAACAAGCCGATGATGCCCCAGCAGATACCCGCTGCGACGACGCAAAGAGGCGCCATACGTTCTATTTTCATCTGTACCACCTTCTAAAAAAAATAGGCCTGGCGAAGGATAAACGCCTTCGTTCGAGCCCTGGTTTTATTATAGCACAGTCTCAGCAGTTGATGATATAATAAAAAAGTAATGTAAACAGAGGTAATCAAATTATGAATCAAGAAATGAAACTCGCCGTCCTCATCGACGCCGAAAATATTTCCAGCAAATACATCGACGTCATCTTATCTGAAGCGAACAATCTCGGCGATGTCATCTACAAACGCATTTACGGCAACTGGACGACGCCCCAGATGGCGTCGTGGCGCAACACCATTTTAGATAACGCCATCCAGCCCGTCCAGCAGTACAGCAACACGATCCGCAAAAATTCGTCGGACTCGGCCCTCATTATCGACACGATGGATTTATTGTACCAGAGCAATCTCGACGGCTTCTGCATCGTTTCGTCCGACAGTGATTTCACGCGCCTGGCCTCGCGCCTGCGGGAATCCCAGAAATACGTCCTAGGCATGGGCGAAAGCAAAACGCCCCGTTCCTTCATCTCGGCATGCAATAAGTTCCTCTATCTCGATGTCCTTTGGGAAGAAGCAGAAGAACACGAATCCGAAGTCCAGGAAAACGAAGGGCACGACGAAACACCGTCTCAGGAAACGGCCAGCCATAAAGCAGAAAAAGGGGAAACTCCGGCAGCCCATCCAGTAGGACCGGCTCCCATCCATACGTTGACACCGCCGGAATCACCGACGGCGCATGGCAAGACACCAGGTAAAGATTTTTCTACGATCCGCCAGGCTTTGATCAAGTTGACCGAAGAAAATTCTGACGACAACGGCTGGATTTTCTCAGGTACCTTAGGAAACCTCCTGAGCAAGCAGTTCTCCGACTTCGATGTCCGAAATTTCGGTTATAAGAAATTCGTTCCCTTCATCGAATCGCTGAAACTCTTTGACGTCAACACCTTTACGGACGAAAAGAACCGCACAGTCAAACATAACTACTTCAAGCTCAAACAGGCACCGAAACGACCGCGGCGCACCTTCCGCCCTTATTATAAACAGCGCGGCCGTTAATCAGTCGATTCACGGAGGATACCCGCCATGGATACGAATACACAAAAGGCGCTGGAATCACTGCGCCGGCAAAAAGTCAATGCATCCATTGCCATCGCAGCCGACCTGGCCAACGACAACTTAAACAGTATCTGCCGCCTGGCATTGGCCTGGATCAGTGACGGCAACGTCCACGGCATTTCCTATTTTATCAAGCCCCGCGAAGGGCCGGTCCAAGCACATAACCTGACCGAAGACATGCTGGCTGACAGCAAGCCTTTCGACGTCGTCTGGGATGAAGACATTGCCTTTCTCCTCAAAGACGCCGTCCTCTCTGCCTACCGCTCGGAACGGCTCTTCCCAGCCATCAAGGCCAGCTACGAAGCATCAGGACGGGAACTGCCCCTGAAGGATGTCTACATCAGGGACTTGAAATTCCTGGCTTCGACGTATATGCCCAACTTGGCCAACGACTCCTTATCGTCGATTCTGCACCGCATGAAGATTCCCGTCGATATGGACAATGCCCTGAGCCGGGCTATGGCCTGCATCTGTGGTCTGAGCTGGCTGGAAAACCTCTATCCCATTTCCAGCTACGGTATCCCTTTATCGGCTATCCTGGCTGGCGCCTTGCAAGGGCAGCCAGAAGAAGTCGTCGAGACGCGGGAAGAACGGGAGGCACGGGAGCAAAAAGAGGCAAAATATGCCAAATTGACGTATTATACGAAGATGCTCTTCCTGCCCTTCGTCATCTTCTGCCTGTTCATCACCATTTATTATGTCCACCGTTATGGTGAAGCCGCGCAGTCCAATGTCAACTTCTCCCGCTATTCGACGAGCGGCGTCCCGGAACTGAGCGATTCCGAAAAAGAAGCGCAGCAGGAAAAGACGCGCCTGCCTTCGAGCAGCGGCCGCTACCTCATGATGCGCGGGACCTACGTCATCCCCGACGAAACGACGATTCCCACCTTCCTCAAGGCCAGCCACGACCGCGACATGGAAACCATCAGTTCCCTCGTCCGGTCCGATAAAATCCTGGTCTTTGCCAAGCCGACACGTATCCAGATCACCGGCGACAAAGACAAGAACGGCTTCGTCCCCATCCAAATCCTGGAAGGCGATTATGCCGACCGCACCGGATTCGCTCCGGATGACATGATAAGTAAATAAAAAAAGGGCTTGTCGCACGACGACAAGCCCTTTTTGAGTTTGAAGTTTGAAGTTGAAAGTTTGATGTGGATGGGACAAAATTTAAAAGCCACCGCCTCAAACATCATACATCAAACTTCAGACATTTAAGAAAAAGGAGTCTCGCATGATGACAGCGTGCGATGGCTCTATTTTTATGGTATAATTTAATTGAAATATAATTCAATGAATTATGTTTCAATGAATTATATTTCAATTAAAAAGGAGGGAATCTTTATATATCAACCATTTATTGGCAGAAAAGAAGAGCTAGATGCTCTAGAAAAACTATATGAAACAGAGGGATTCCAAATGATGGTCGTTTACGGACGTCGGCGCATTGGTAAATCCACGTTACTTAGTCATTTTATCCGAGGAAAAAAAGCTATCTTTTACACGGCAGCCCGCAATGGTCTCCAACGGAATTTGCAACTCTTGAGCCGGCGAGTCCTTGACGTCTTGGCTCCTGACTTAAATACGTTAACCTTTTCAACGTATGAAGAGTTATTCGCTTTTCTCTCCAACAAATGCCAGGAAGAACGCATTATTTTCATTATCGATGAGTTCCCTTATCTTGCAGAACAAGCTCCAGAACTATTATCCATATTACAAAAATATATCGACACCGAATGGATGCAAGGAAATATGTATTTGATTCTTTGCGGCTCCTCTATCAGCTTCATGGAAGAAGAAGTATTGAGCGAAAAAAGTCCTCTTTTCGGCAGGCGGACAGCCCAATTACAGGTCAAACCGTTTTCTTATCGCGAAGCTGCTGATTTCGTTTCCTCCTATACGCCCGCTGAAAAAGCCGTATGTTACGGGATTACGGGTGGTGTCGCAAAATACTTATCCTTACTGCGGGATACGAAATCTTTAGACGAAAATATAGTCAGCTTATTCTTCGCAAAAACCGGTTATATGTATGAAGAGCCATCCAATCTGCTGACACAAGAATTTCGCAATATTACGACATATAACGCCATTATCGAAGCTATTGCATCAGGACAAACGAAACAAAATGCGATTGCAGACCTCACCCATTTAGAGCCATCTACGACAAGTCATGCCATACAAAATCTTATTAAAACAGGAATCTTAAAAAAAGAATATGCTATTACTGATGAACGGAATAAGCGCAAAGTCCGCTATACTTTTGCCGATTACATGTTCCGCTTCTGGTACCGCTTTCTGCCAAATGGCATTGATGCCATTGAACTCGGTCACGGCGACGCATATTATCAACATGTCGTAAAACCAAGTATTTCAGATTATATGGGCGACGTCTTTGAAGATATGTGCCGCCACTATACTTTATATATGGGATTGACAGGAAATCTTCCTTGTATGATAACCCGTGTGGGCAAATGGTGGGGAACGGACCCCCGAAAGAAAGAAGAAACGGATATTGACGTTGTCGGCTTGGATACCATAAAAAAAGAAGCCATTCTAGGAGAATGTAAATTTAAAAATGAACGGCTCGACAAATCCGTCTATGAAGCTTTGCGCAACCGCACAGGACTTATAGACCATCATTATCGAACCGTCCAGTATCTGCTTTTTTCAAAAAGTGGTTTTTCTGATTGGATCCTGACCCATCAAAAAGAAGAAGCTATCATGCCTATTGATTTAATGCAAATGTATACGTCACATTGACAAGATTTTTTGGTAAATCTGGTGGTCCCGGAGTGCTGCCCGTCCGATGCCGATGAGGTCGGCCTGGCCTTTTTCCAGGAAGGTTTCCGCTTCAGCGCCGTCGGCAATGCCGCCAGTCAGCATGACGGGAAGGGTCGTCCCCGTTTTAGCCGCTTCTGCCAGTTCGGCAAAGTATCCCGCTTCCGTATGACCTGGACGGAAGAAGAAGCTCATGCCGCCAGAAAGGCTGAGCATATCGAGGCCGGCAGCTTCAAAAAGCTTCGCGGCTTGGCCGACTTCTGCACAGACAGCGCCGCCATCCATGTAATCACTGCCGCCTAAGCGCAGAGAAAGGACAAAATCTTTCCCCAGGCGACGGCGGATAGCATGAATGATTTCAACCTGAAGCCGCGTCCGCCCTTCCAGGGTACGGCCCGTATAATCATCGGTCCGCCGATTCGTCAACGGCGAATAGAACTGGTCCAGCAGATAGCCATGGGCTGAATGGATTTCCACGCCATCGTAACTGGCCTGCTGTGCCCGGGCAGCGGCATCGACAAAGGCCTGGATGATGCACTGGATATCGCCTTGCGTCATTTCCCGGGGAAATTCTGGCTGACCGTGGACCGAAGCGGCCCGTGACGGATTGGGAACAGCACTGGCACTGATAACTTCCTGGCCGGTAATAGCCCGATGGGCTGCACTGCCGGCATGGCTGATCTGTGCCAGAATCGGCACGCCCTGCGCATGGACAGCCGCCGTCAGGCGCTGCAGACCGGGAATATCCGCATCAGCCGCCAGCGACACCTGGTTGGCACTGGCCCGGCCGTCAGGCGAAACGAAACTGTGTTCCTGGATGATCAGCCCCGGGCCGCTGCGGGCCATGTCGCCATAATAGGCAATCAGGCCATCCGTTACCTGGCCTTTCGCCGACTTTTCCGTCGCCATCGGCGGCATGACCAGGCGGTTCTTTAAAACAATGGAGCCAACTTTCAGCGTTTCATGCAATAATGGATACTTCATAAAATCCCTTCTTTCGTAAAAATAATTCAAAGTGGTTCGTACATTCAAGAACCCCTCAGTCCGCCTTCGGCGGCCAGCTCCCCTTCGCAGGAGAGCCTTTCGGACCTCAGGAGCTCAATGACGCGGTCAGATCCGCGCCGGATTTGCCGGGTCGGGAGAGACAGTGGCTCGTGGTTCGTGGCTAGTGGCTCGTAAAACCGTCTACGGCCATCGACTTCTTGGCTTCTGCGTAAGGCATTGTTCGATATGGCACCATATGCAAGGCGGAGGAAGGAGTCATAGCGGGGCTATGGCGACTGACGACAACGCAGCAGATGGCGTCATAGCGGGCAAGGCATCGCAAAGGGCCAAGAAGCCGATGGCCGTCAAAAAGCATCCCATTCGGCGAAGCGTTCATTCATACGTTTCTTCTTGATTTTTTTTGTTTCTCCTTCAGCTGCGGCAAAGGGCATTTTCCCAGCTGCAATGGTTCGTTTATAAAAGAGTTCAATAGCTTGTTCTTCTGTCAGTCCCAGGCGTTCAAAGATGGCCCGGGCTTTTTCTCTCGTTTCTTCATCCATTCGTTTCATCTCCTTTTCGGCGGTCGTAGCGGTCCTGAGCTTCCTGGTTGATGCCGTCCAGGGTCGCCATGTGCCAGACGGCGTACATCATAGTCTTCATGAGGATGACGCCTAAGACGGCGCCCGTCCCTTCTCCCAGGGACAGGCCCGCCTGGATGGGGACTTCGTATTCATCGATGCCGCACAGGCGCAAGGCCTGAGCCATGCCGGGCTCCCGGGAAAGATGGGACGGCAGGGCATAATCGCGGACGGCAGGTTTCATGGCGATGGCACAGGCCAGGGCCGTCGCCGTAATGAAGCCGTCGATATAAAAAGGTATCTTTTTCTCAGCACAAGCCATCATGGCACCGCAGAGTGATGCCAAATCAAAGCCGCCGACGCAGCGCAGGGCATCGGCCGGCGTCTGGATTTCTTTTTCATAGGCTTTGATGGCTGCAGCAATGACGCGCCGCTTGTGGAAGAGCAGTTTATAATTACCCCGAGCCGAACCAAAACCGGTCAGCCAGGACATCTTTTTCGGAGACAAGGCGGTGAGGACAGCTGCTGACGTCGTCGTATTGCCAATGCCCATTTCGCCAAACGACAGGATATTGATTCCCTCTTTGGCAGCTGCCTGTACCCGTTCGCGTCCCGTCGCCATGGCTTGTACCAGTTGTTCCCGGCTCATAGCCGGTTCAACGGCGAAATTTTTCGTTCCCCTGGCGATTTTGCGGTCTAAGCCGACGGCATCGGCACTGTCGATACCGACATCGACGACTTCATAAGGAATGTCCTGGCTACGGCAAAAACAGGTCACAGCCGACGTTCCTTGGACCATATGGCAGCTCTGCATATAGGTTATATCCGCTAACTGAGCGACGACACCGGCTTGGACAACGCCATTGTCGGCGGCAAAAATGATGTGTTTGGGCCGCAGTTCCCGATGAAAAGTCCCCCAGGCCAGTAAAATCTGCTTGGCCTGCTTTTCCAAAAGTCCCAGGCTGCCCGGCGGCTTAGCCAGATTGTCGATCTGGTGCAGGGCCTGGCGCCGGTAATTTTCATAACTCACAGTCATACCCTCCCTCTTTCCTCGTCTGAATCGATTCTATTGTACCATGATTGCCAAGGATTCGCGAATGACACTAAAAATGAAGAATACTTGTTCATCTTCATGGTGCGGTGGAGACTCGTGACTTTAGTCATGAGAGGAGCCGCACCTCCCCTCCTTTCAATAAAAAACAATAGATTTTTAGTAAAAATATTTCTATAATAATTCTGATGAAGTAATATATATTTAGAAAGGCAGGTGAGAAATAGTGTCTAACCTAACTAAAACAATAAAACTTCGTATACACGTTACTCCCGAACAAGAGACGCTGTTCCGTCAGATGA
>JACXXQ010000022.1_pt1 | contig 126911 bp, 121 predicted proteins | sample 8621361 | NCBI WGS metagenome assembly JACXXQ01 (sample SAMN15503820, study PRJNA645414) | gut metagenome | isolation source: feces | host: Bos taurus | place: USA | collected 2016 | reverse complement strand
TGCCGATGACGCAGAGGTCCCACCTGTTCCCATTCCGAACACAGAAGTTAAGCTCCGTTGTGCCGAAAATACTTGGCTGGAGACGGCCTGGGAAGATAGGTAGACGCCGGCTCGCAAATGCGAATAAAGCCGAATGCCGATGGGCATTTCTGCTCTTGGAATTCGGCTTTTTTATATAGATGGCCCGTTGGTCAAGCGGTCAAGACGGCGGCCTCTCACGCCGCAAACGGGAGTTCGATTCTCCCACGGGTCACCACGTCGGAATGGACTACATTCCATTCAAAAAGCCCAGCCATTCGGCTGGGCTTTTCTCATACCATTTCGTCATTCCTCCTTTTCCCCACAAAACTTTGCAAGGCAAACTTTTGCGGGGGCCCCGCTGCCGGGGGAAAACGAACACCCCGGCAGAATGGACTGCATTCCATTCAAAAACTCGGACAAATGGCTGGGCTTTTCTCATACCATTTCGTCATTCCTCCTTATCCCCGCTGCCGGGGGAAAACGAACGCCCCGGCAGAATGGACTGCATTTTATTCAAAGAGCTCAGCTATTTTGCTGGGCTTTTTCTTGTTTATCCGGCCAAGCAGAGCAGAACGAATAAAACCCGGTCTCTGACCGGGCTTTTCTTTTGAAGATGAAGGGGTGTTTTCCACGAGTATGGAGGCTTCTTGTTGAAAAGAAAGGAAACGCATTTTCGATCTCACCGGCCGGATTTTCCACAAGGGAAGAACTTTTCTGTGGAAAAGAGTTGCAGGGAAAGATCGGCTTTAAAGCAGAAGTGGCAGATGCGCGGAATTTAAAAATATGCTATGATAAAGCAGTACACAACTGTGTGATAGGAGGAAGCAATATGTCGTTGTTGGAACAACTGAACAGCCTGCCCATGTTTGCGATTGTGGGTGTGGTTATCCTGTTTATTCTGGGGCTCAGTGTGGTATTTATGGTAAAAAGCTACCGTGCGGGGGTGGCTTTGGGAATGGATCGGGTCAAGATGCGCCGGGCCATTACTTCCAGCGTTACCTTTACGCTGCTGCCCAGTATTTCGATTCTTCTGGGTGTTATTGCGCTGAGTGGAAGCCTCGGCATTCCGCTGCCCTGGATGCGGCTCTCGGTGGTGGGTGCACTGCACTATGAGGGCAACGTGGCAGACATCGCTGCCCGTGCCGCAGGCATGAGCGGTGGTCTGGGCAGCCAGGAGTTGACAGCTCCGGTGTTTGTGGCCATCGGTCTTGTGATGACAGCAGGCATTCTTTCCGGCTGCCTTCTGTGCATCTTTTGCCTGAAGCGATATATGAAACGGTTGAAAAAGGCCACAGCCAAAAAGGAAAAGGGCCAGAAGAGCTTTGGTGATTACATGTTCACTGCCATGTTTGTGGGTCTGGTAAGCGCTTATATTGGTTCCTATCTGGGCGAGGGCGTGCGCCTGAATAACTTCATGCCGCTGATTGTGGCAGTGGTGAGCGCCGCTGCCATGGCAGTGTTTGAGTATTTTGCACGGGTGAGAAAGGTGTCCTGGCTGGACAACTTCTCCATGGCGGGCAGTATGCTGGTGGGAATGGCCGCAGCTGTGCTGCTGGGCGGCATGGTGTAAAGGAGGGTGGAAGCAATGAACGAAACCGAACGCAGCGCCTTTTATGAGCGCTATGAGAATGGTATCCATGTGATTGGGCGGGTCGGACTGAGTGTGGGCATCCTGCTGATGCTGGCGGCTCCTCTGGCCATGGGATGGGTTCTGGGAGCAGGCCCGGACTGGGCGGCCGTCGGCATGGGCTTTTTCCAGGTTGCCATCATCTACTGGACCAGTGGTGTGGTGGAATTTCTCGTCTATTCTCCGCTGCTGGGTTCCGGCGCCAGCTATCTGACCTTCATTACCGGCAACGTGCTGAACCTGAAGGTTCCATGTGCGGTGAATGCCCGCGAAATCTGCGGCACCGAGGTGGGCACGCCGGAAAACGATGTGATCTCCACTTTGTCGGTGGCTGCAAGCAGTCTGGTAACCACGCTGGTGCTGGCCATCGGTGTGCTGTGCCTGGTACCGCTTACACCGGTGCTGGAGGCGCCGGCTCTGCAGCCGGCCTTCAACAATGTAATTCCGGCGTTGTTCGGTGCATTGGTCTTCAAGTATTTCTACCGCAATATGAACATTGCCATCATTCCGCTGGTGTTCATGTGCGTCCTGTTTGTGGCAGCTCCGGGGCTGATCGGCAGTGTTTCCTTCCTGATTCTGCTGTCCGGCGCAATGGCCATTGGCATTGCATACTGGCTGTTTAAACATGGAAAATTAAACTGAATGGAAAAAGCCGAAGAGTATGCTTGACACATGCTCTTCGGCTTTTCCTGTATGAAACAGAATGGGGAGATGGTTTAGTAGTTCCGGCTGACAAACTCCACCTCCTCCTGCCCGGCCTGTGCGTTCAGCACCAGAGCCAGCAGGAAGAAATAGCCGGACAACAGATTTGCAAAATCCAGAAGAGACGATTCCACCGGATGCCCCTGATGAGCGTGGCAGTAGAGCAGACGCACCAGTTTCTTGCACTGTACCCGCAGGATATGAGCGTTACAGGCGGCCGGGCAACCCTGAGGCAGCACAAAGCGGGAGCAGCGCCCTTCGCTTTGCCAGCGCAGTCTCTCACAGGCGGCGGATAGCCAGCAAATTTCATCGGGGCTGACGGTGAAGCGGGTACGCAGCGTAGGATTGGCATGGTACACCAGTTCGCATACCTGTAACAGTTCGGCCTTCAGGGCTTCATCCGTTACCTGTGCCCGCAGCAGGCCGGTCTGGCTGGCGATTCCGTCAGTCAGCAGCTCAAAGTCACAGCGCAGATCCTCCGGTTCGTCGCTCAGAAAAGGGTAGGCCTCCCAGGGGCTGTGATACAGTTCCATTGCAGTTCACTCCCATCGCTGGAGCGCACGGCGCATATAGCCACGCACATCCAGGTCGTAAATCTGATCCAGCAGAGCGGGATTCAGATCGTCAGCGGCAGTCTGGCAGAGGGCATGACCATCCTGCATGAGCAGCAACTGGTCGGCATAGTTCAGGGCCAGATTCACATCATGGAGTACACCCACCACACAGCGCTCGCCCTGGGAAACCCAGCGGCGGAGCTGTTCCATCAGTTCAATCTGATATTTCAGATCCAGATGATTGGTAGGTTCGTCCAGCAGAATGATTTTCGGATCCTGAGCAAACACCCGGGCCAGAAAAACCCGCTGCAGCTGACCGCCGGACAGGACGGTGATGGGCTGATTCCGCAGCTCCCAGAGGCCGGTCTGCTCCAGGCAGGCGCGCACCATCTCGCCGTCACCGGCAGAAGCGCCGCCCAAAAAGCCGGAAGAGCGGTGCGCATACCGTCCCATCTCTACAGTCTGATATACTGTATAAGAAAAATACAGATTGGACATCTGACTGAGAAAAGCAACCGTCTGCGCCACCTGGCGGCGGGGCGCAGTGCGCAGATCCAGCCCTGCTGCACAGATGCTTCCGGTACTGGGCAGCAGACCGGCCACCGCACGCAGCAGAGTGGTCTTGCCGCAGCCATTTGCGCCCAGAATGCAGAGAATCTGGCCGCGATGGGCCGAAAAGGAAAGATCCCGTACCACAGGCTTGCCCCCATAGCCACAGGTGATGTGTTCGGCGTGCAGCATCAGCGGGCCTCCTTTCGGCTGGAGAAAAAGATATACAGAAAAAAGGGTGCGCCGATCAGGGCCGTAATGGATCCGATGGGAATCTCGGAGGGAGAGGCCAGAGTCCGGGCGGCCAGATCGCACAGGGACAAAAAGCCTCCGCCGAATATGGCACAGGCCGGGATCAGCATCCGGTGAGAGGGCCCGAAGATCCGCCGCACAATGTGGGGAGCAACCAGATCCACAAAGCCGATTACGCCCACAAAGGCTACGGCGGTGCCGGTGAGCAGTGCCACCAGCAGAACCAGAATCCACTTGACCCGTTTGCGCTCCAGCCCCATGGCGGAGGCCTGTTCTTCCCCGAAGCTGAGCAGATCCAGCTCCGAAGCCAACCGCCAGAAGGCCGGAATGCACACCAGTGCCGCCAGCGCCACCGGCCCCAGCTGTTTCCAGGTTTTCATGGAAAGGCTGCCCAGCTGCCACAGGGTGATGCGCTGGGTGTAGTCCGGGTTGGCGGTGGAGAGGGTGGTCATGATGGCATTGAGAAAAAGCGACAGCACCATGCCGATGAGAATGATGGTGTTGTTGGAAAGATTCCGGTCCAGCCGGGTGGAGATGGCCAGTGCACCGCCCATGGTGGCCAGACCGCAGCACAGGCAGACCGCCGGCAAAAGAAAGGTGCCGGCAGCGCTGTCGGCCGCGCCGGTGACGATGAGGACCGCCGCGCCCAGCCCTGCACCGGAGGAGACGCCGAGACCGTAGGAGGAAGCCAGCGGGTTTTGCAGAAGAGACTGCATCACCGCGCCGCTTACCGCCAGCGAAGCGCCCACACAGAAAGCCAGCAGCACCCGGGGCAGGCGGATGCTCCACACAAGCCCCGGGATCACCGGATTCATCTGGTCCGGCAGTGCGGCGCCCCACAGTTTGTTGGCGAGAACCTGCAGAATTTCAACAGGGGAGATGGGCACGCTGCCCACACCGATGCCCAGAATCACCGCAGCCAGCGCAGCCAGGCACAACAGGCCGAACCGCCCCGGGCGGGAAAAACGGCTCATTCGCCGAATACCTCCGGATAAACGGCCTTGCCCATCTCTTCCAGAGCACTCACGATGTTCTCGTTGGGCAGAGAAGAGGACTGCTTGTCAATCTGGTATACGTCGCCGTTCTTTACGGCGGTCACGGCTTCCCAGCCTTCACGGCTCTTGATTTCGCCCACGGGATCTTCGATGTAGTCCACATTGGTGAGAATCACGTCCGGGTTGCCGCTCACGACTACTTCACTGTCCACACTGGTCCAGCCCTCGGCCTTGTCGGCCATCATGTTATTGGCGCCGATCAGGCTGATCATCTCGTCCATGTAGGTGCCGGAGCCGGTGCTGTAGGCAGAGGGAGCAGCGGAAATCTCAAAGTAAACGGTTTTGCGCTGATCCTCGGGGATGGAGGCGCCCAGTGCGGCAATCTGGTCGATCTCGGCCTTCAGGTTCTGGTTGATTTCGTCAGCGCGCTCGGTTTTTCCCATGACCTGGCCCAGGAAGGTCACGTCCTCGTAAATGTCCTCAATGGAGGAGCTGGTGGGGATGCAGACCACGGTGACGCCCAGCTCCTGCAGAGGCTGGAAGGGATCCTCGCCGCCGGAGGAGCTGATGGAGGATACAAAGATCAAATCCGGAACCAGGGTGGCCATCTGCTCGGCATCCGGGGTCATCATGTCAAAGACGGGCAGGCCCTGAGGGGCATTTTCCATCTTGGCACTGTTGGCGTCCAGAGCAATGATCTGATCGGTGCAGCCCAGATCCATCAGGGTCTGGGTGATGGAGGGAGCCATGGAGATCACAGTCTCCACATTGTCCGGCAGGGTAATGGCAGCGCCGCTGCGATCCTCGGTGGGCTTGGCCACCGCAGCGGTTTCGCTGGAAGCGCCTGTCGAAGCGGAAGATGCGGCGGTGGAAGAAACCGACGCGGATGTGCTGGCAGCCGGTGCGGAGCAGGCAGCCATGCTGAAAGCCAGAGCCGCGGCGACAAGTGCGGAAAGAATACGTTTCATAAAATGTTCCTCCTGAAATGGTTTATGGGGGATGTATTTCCATGCGGCCGGATTGCCGCAAAGAACAAAGAAGCGCCGCCCCGGCAAGGCGGAGCGGCGCAGCTGCGGCAAAACAGGCACGACAGAAAAAACCCCGTGAGGCGCACTGCCCCCAGGTCGAACTGCCGCCCTGCCGCGTGTTTGGTCCGTCCACGAAGCGGGGTTCCATGCAGGAAAGGTTTTCCGGCATGGATGCGAACGGCAGGCAGGTCTTCCGGCTCGTGGGCGTTAAAGCGCGCACCCGACCGGCCTTCCCATTCCCGTTGGAACAGTGGCAGATGGCCGGGGCGCTGGCCCACACGGCGGCGGTCCCGCACGGGATTGATTACCCGTTTCCCTTTTCATTCAGACAGGCTGAACACCTGCCGTTCGGTTTTATATAAGAAAGTCAGAAAAGCAAACAGATCAGGCCCGGCGGCTGGCAAACAAAAAGTCAGTCATCCAGATCCTCTTCGGTTTCCCGGGTGATGTACACCGGGCGGTGCTTGGCTTCCAGATAGGTTTTTGCCAGATACTGGCCCAGAACACCCATGCAGAACAGCTGCACGCCGCTGCACAGAAAGATGATACACACCATGCTGGGCCATCCGCTGGTGGGATCGCCGAACAGAAGGGTGCGCACGATGATCACAATGATCATGATAAAGGCCAGCAGGCAGAAGAACATGCCCATCAGGCTGGCAATGGCCAGCGGGGCGGTGGAAAAGCCGATGATGCCTTCCAGCGAATAAAGAAACAGCTTCCAGAAATTCCACTTGGTTTCGCCGGCCACCCGTTCCACGTTCACATACTCCAGCCATTTGGTCTTGAAGCCCACCCAGCCGAAGATGCCCTTGGAGAACCGGTTATACTCCGGCATGGAGAGGATGGCGTCCACCATTCTGCGGCGCATCAGCCGGTAGTCCCGTGCGCCGTCCACAATGTCCGCGTCGCTCATCTTGTTGATGAGTTTGTAGAACATCCGGGCGAAAAAGCTGCGGATGGGCGGCTCGCCCTTGCGGTTGGTGCGCCGGGTGGCGGCGCAGTCGTAATCCTCAAGCAGAAGGGCGTCCAGCATCTGGGGCAGCAGGGCCGGCGGATCCTGAAGATCCGCGTCCATCATGGCCACATAATCGCCCTTTGCGGCCTGCAGGCCGGCCAGAATACCCGCCTCCTTGCCGAAGTTGCGGGAAAAGCTGATGTAGCGCACCCGCTTATCCTGCTTGTGAAGCTCACGGGCAATGGCCAGGGTATTGTCTTTGGAGCCGTCGTCCACAAAAATGAACTCAAAATCCGCGTTGTGGCTTTCCTTCATTTCCCCGGCTACCCGGGTGATCTCCCTGTAAAACAGCGGCAGAGATTCCTGCTCGTTATAGCAGGGAACGATGATGGAAAGAAGCATGCAAATACCGCCTTTCTCAGGTAAAACCCGGCTGCTGAGGCACGGGTGTTTTCTATTATAGCACACCGCGAACAAAAGAACAAACCCTGCAAAACCTGCATGAAAAAACATGCAGGTTGGATGAAACATTTTATAAAAGAAAGCAAAAAACGATTGTTCTTGTGCGAGCTTTTTGGTATACTATGTTATACGATTGTGTGCCGGATTTGCAATAAAGGACCGGCGAAAGGAGCGGCGCGGTGAAAAGCTGGATGAAGGTTATGCAGGATCTTGCCTGGCTGACTCAATTGGGAATTTCACTGGCAGCGCCTCCTTTTTTATGTGCCGGCGCGGCCTGGTGGCTCTGGACCCGTATGGACATGCCTGCCTGGATCATGCTGCCGGCGCTGGTTCTGGGGTTTGGCGGTTCGGTTGCCAGTGCATGGGGTTTTTATCGCCTGATGCAGCGCAAGGCTGCCCATAAAAAAGCGCCGCCGGCGTTCAATCGGCATTCCTGAACGAAAAAGAGAGGATATTCCATGAAGATAGCACCTGCTGTAAAAAAAGAAACCGGGCACATTGCCCTGGGCACCGCGGTGGGCGTGGCGATTATGCTGGTGGTGTTTGCCGTGCTGGGGCGTTTTGATGCCGGCGTAGCAGTGAGCGGCATTCTGGGCGGCGCGCTGGCTGTGGCAAACTTTTTCCTGCTGGGGCTGACCGTGCAGAAGATCGCCAACGGTGAGCCGGAGGATCGCGCCCGCAAATGGATGCAGTTTTCCTACAACATGCGCATGCTGCTGATGGTTGTGTGGCTGATCGTGGCGCTGGCTGTGCCGTTTTTTAACTGGATCGCGGCGCTTGTGCCGCTGCTGATGCCACGCCTCACCATTGCGGTGATGCAGGCGACCGGAATGTATCACAAGGAATCGGGCGGAACCGCGCCCGCAACTGAAGGAGGGAACGCAGAGGAATGAACGTTTCGATCAACGGCCCGCAGATCTACTGGGAATCCAGCTGGTCAGTTCCGCTGCTGGGCAAGCTGCAGATCACGGCAAGCCTGGTGGACGCCTGGATCATTCTGGTTCTGATCGGGGTTCTGTGCTGGTGGCTTGGCCGTGGGCTTACGGTGGAAAACATCAGCAAAAAGCAGGCGGTGGCCGAACTGCTGGTGACCACCTGCCAGAATTTCGTGAACGGCAACATGGGAGAAAAATACGCCTGTTTTGCCCCCTTTATCGGGGCACTGTTCAGCTATTCCGCGCTGTGCAGCCTGTCCAGCCTGGTGGGGCTGTACCCCGCAACCAGTGATCTGTCCACCGAGCTGTCCTGGGCGCTTCTGGTGTTTGTGATGATCACCTACACCAAGATCCGTACCAATGGTGTGGGCGGCTATCTGAAGGGCTTCACCACACCCATCCCGGTGTTCACCCCCTTCAACATCATCAGCGAGCTGGCAACCCCCATCTCGATGGCCTTCCGGCACTTCGGCAACATCATGTCCGGCGGTGTGATCAGCACGCTGGTCTACGCGGCGCTGGCGGTGCTGAGCCAGGCGGTGTTCGGGCTGCTGCCCGGCGCGCTGGGCGAGATCCTCAGCCTGATTCCGCTGTTCCAGCTGGGCATCCCGGCCATCCTGTCGGTTTATTTTGACCTGTTCAGCAGCCTGATGCAGGCATTCATCTTCTGTATGCTGACCATGCTGTACATCGCGAATGCAGCCCAGACCGACGAATGATTCCATTGAATTCCATTGCGGCCCCAGGCTGCGATCGAAGCGCTCCACCGCACGCAAGCAGCGGTCGGAGTAAAAAATAATCCCAGGTAGTTTATATTTTGAACATTTTTTAGGAGGACTCTATTATGTTGGACAAAGCTATTGTATTGGCCGGTTGTGCTATCGGCGCAGGTCTTGCCCTGATCGCAGGCATCGGCCCCGGTATCGGCGAAGGTTACGCGGTTGGCCAGGCCTGCTCCGCCATCGGCCGCCAGCCCGAGTGCAAGGGCGATGTGACCAGCACCATGCTGCTGGGCTGTGCCATTGCCGAGACCACCGGTATTTACGGCTTCGTGACCGGCCTGCTGCTGATCTTCGTGGCGCCCGGCATGTTCACTGGTATGCTGGGCTGATTTGGCCCACAAGCCAGCCAGAAAGGGGAATGACCATTGCAACAGTTTAAAGACCTGGTGACGCTGACGCCCTGGCACATGATCTTCATGCTGGGCAACCTGCTGATCCTTACCCTGCTGGTCAAGCATTTCCTGTTCAAGCCCGTACAGAAGATTTTGAACGAGCGCCAGCGCAGGGCCGATGCCCTGATTGCCGACGCCAAGCAGGCCAAGGAACAGGCCGAGGCGATGCAGGCGGAGTATGAAAAGAGCCTGGCGGGCGCCAAGGAAGAGGCAGCCCGGCTGCTGAATCAGGCCAGCCAGACCGCCGCCCACAACAGCGAGGAGACCCTGAACGCCGCCCGTGCGCAGGCAGCCGAGATCAAGCGCAAGGCGGGCGAGGAGATTGAGCAGCAGCGCAAGAAGGCGCTGAACGAGGTGAAGGACGAGATCGGCGGCATGGCCATGGCCATCGCCAGCAAGGTGGTGGAGCGGGAGATCCAGGAGAAGGATCATCAGCAGCTGATCGATGAATTCATCGAGAAGGTAGGAGACGCCTCATGACCAAGATCGGCAAGATATACGGCGGCGCGCTGTATGAGCTGGCTGCCGAGGAAGGGCTGGAGGCCCAGATGCTGGAAGAGCTGGAGCAGGTGGAGCAGTTATTTGCCGCCTGGCCGGACTACGAAAAGCTGCTGGCGCTGCCCAGCGTGCCCAAGGCCCAGCGCTGCCAGGCGCTGGACGAGGCGCTGCGCGGGCGCATTCAGCCGTATCTGTTGAATTTTTTGAAGATTTTGACCGAGCGGGGCCAGATCCGTGCCCTGCGTGACTGCCGCAAGGAATACCGGGCCCGATACAACGCGGCCCACGGCATTCTGGAGGCGACGGCGGTGGCGGCGGTGCCGCTGAGCGAGGCCCAGAAAACGGCTCTGACCGAAAAGCTGAACAGGCTCACCGGCAAAACGGTGCAGCTTGCAGTGAAGGTGGATCCGGCCTGCCTGGGCGGCGTTCGCCTGGAAATGGGCGGCGCCGAGTTCGACGGCACGGTGCAGGCCCGGCTGGACGCGCTGCGCCGCAGCCTGGCCGCCACGGTATAAGTAAGAAGGTGAAACGATGCAATTGAAACCGGAAGAGATTTCCAAGATCATAAAGGCCCAGATCAAGCACTATGAAAACTCCATTCAGCAAAGCGAGACCGGCACCGTGATCCTGGTGGGCGACGGCATCGCCCGGGCCACCGGCCTGGAGGAGTGCATGAGCGGCGAGCTGGTGCAGTTTTCCAACGGCGAGTACGGCATGGCCCAGAACCTGGAGGAGAACTCGGTGTCCATCGTTATGCTGGGCAGCGATGTGGGCATCAAGGAGGGCAGCGTGGTCAAGCGCACCGGCAAGGTGGTAAGCGTGCCGGTGGGCGAGGCCATGATCGGCCGCGTGGTGAACGCGCTGGGCCATCCCATCGACGGCAAGGGCCCCATCGACGCAAAGGAGTACCGGCCCATCGAGTCCCCTGCGCCGGGCATCATTCAGCGCAAGAGTGTTTCGGTGCCCCTGCAGACCGGCATTAAGGCCATCGACTCCATGATTCCCATCGGCCGTGGCCAGCGCGAGCTGATCATCGGCGACCGGCAGACCGGTAAAACGGTGATTGCCACCGATACCATTATCAACCAGAAGGGCAAGGATGTGATCTGCATCTATGTGGCCATCGGCCAGAAGCAGAGCACCGTGGCCCAGCTGGTGAACACCCTCACCGAGAACGGTGCCATGGACTACACCATCGTGGTGTCCGCCACGGCCAGCGAGCTTTCGCCGCTGCAGTACATCGCGCCCTATTCCGGCTGCGCCATGGGCGAATACTTCATGGCCCAGGGCAAGGACGTGCTGGTAATCTACGACGATCTGTCCAAGCACGCGGTGGCTTACCGTGCGCTGAGCCTGCTGATCCGCCGCCCGCCCGGACGTGAGGCCTACCCCGGCGACGTGTTCTATCTGCACAGCCGTCTTTTGGAGCGTGCGGCCCGCCTTGCCCCGGAATACGGCGGCGGCAGCCTGACCGCTCTGCCCATCATCGAGACTCAGGCGGGCGACGTTTCCGCCTACATCCCCACCAACGTGATTTCCATCACCGACGGCCAGATCTTCCTGGAGACCGAGCTGTTCCACTCCGGCGTCATGCCGGCGGTAAACCCGGGCATCTCGGTGAGCCGCGTGGGCGGTAACGCCCAGACCAAGGCCATGAAGAAGGTGGCCGGTTCCCTGAAGCTGCTGTACAGCCAGTACCGTGAGCTGCAGAGCTTCGCCCAGTTCGGCAGCGATCTGGATGCGGACACCAAGGCCCGTCTGGCCCAGGGCGAACGCATCGTGGAGGTGCTCAAGCAGGACCGCAACAGCCCCATTTCCATGGAGCATCAGGTGTGCATCCTGTACGCCGTTACCCACGACCTGCTCAAGGACGTGGCCGTGGAGGATGTGAAGGAGTACGAGCATGGCCTGTACGCCTACATGGACGGCCATGCCCCCGACGTGCTGGAGACCATCCGCACCAGCGGCAAGCTGGAAAAGGATACCGAGACCGCTCTGGCAGCCGCTCTGGCGGAGTACACCGCGGAGTTTTTAAAGACCAAGTAAGGAGGAGATCCCAATGGCAGGTGCGTCCATGAAGGACATCAAGCTGCGCATCAAGAGCGTGGAAAGCACCATGCAGATCACCAAGGCCATGGAGCTGGTGGCCTCCTCCAAGCTGCGCCGGGCAAAGGAACGGGTGGAGAAAAGCCGCCCCTACTTTGAGGTACTGCATGCGGCCCTGTCCGACATTGCAGCTTCCAACGCGGAGCTTTCCTCGCCCTACATCGCCCGGCGGCCGGTGAAAAAGACCTGCTATGTGGTGATCGCGGGCGACCGCGGCCTTGCAGGCGGCTACAACGCCAACATTCTGAAGGCGGTGGCAGCCGAGGCCGAGGGCAAGGAAATCTGCGTGCTGCCGGTGGGCAAAAAGGCGTTGGAGCATTACCAGCGCGGGGGTGTTGAGCGCATCACCGAACAGTATGCCGAGGCGGCGGATGTGACCGTGAGCGACTGCTTTTCCATGGCCCAGCTGCTGGCCAAAGGCTTTCTGGCCGGCGAGTACGACGAGATCCGCCTGGCCTACACCAACTTCGTGTCCATGCTGAGCCAGCAGCCGGCCACCCTGTGCCTGCTGCCGCTGGACGTATCCCGGCCGGAACCGGGTGCCGGGCCCCGCGGCCTGACCCTCTACGAGCCTTCCAGCGAAGAGGTGTACGACGCCATTGTGCCGGAATACCTGGCAGGGCTGATCTACGGTGCGCTGTGTGAATCCGTGGCCAGTGAGCTGGGTGCGCGGCGCAGCGCCATGGATGCGGCCACCAAGAACGCGGGTGAGATGATCGACTCGCTGAGCCTGCATTACAACCGGGCCCGGCAGGCGGCCATTACCCAGGAAATCACAGAGATCGTGGCGGGCGCCGAGGCCTGATGGCCTTTTCCCGCCAGTAAAGGAGATAGATCCATGCCGAATAACCACGAAGGCATCGTGGCCCAGGTCATCGGCCCGGTGCTGGATATCAAATTTGCAGACGGCGAGCTGCCGGATCTGCTCAACGCGATCGAGGTGGGCGAAGGCGATCACAAGCTGGTGGCCGAGGTGGCACAGCTGATCGGCGACAACGTGGCCCGCTGCATCGCCATGAGCAGCACCGACGGTCTGGTGCGCGGCACCAAAGCCGTGGACACCGGCGGCCCCATCACCGTGCCCGTGGGCGAGGAATGCCTGGGCCGCATCTTCAACCTGCTGGGTGAGCCGGTGGACGATCTGCCCGCGCCTCCGGCCAAGGAGCGCTGGCCCATCCATCGCGACCCGCCCAGCTACGAGGAGCAGCAGAACACCACCGAGATTCTGGAAACCGGCATCAAGGTTGTGGACCTGATCTGCCCCTACGCCAAGGGCGGTAAGATCGGCCTGTTCGGCGGCGCCGGCGTGGGCAAGACCGTGCTCATCATGGAGCTGATCAACAACGTTGCCAAGCAGCACGGCGGCCTGTCGGTATTCACCGGCGTGGGCGAGCGTACCCGCGAGGGCAACGATCTGTACAACGAGATGAAGGAGAGCGGAGTTATCAACAAGACCGCCCTCGTTTACGGCCAGATGAACGAGCCCCCGGGAGCCCGTATGCGCGTGGGCCTGAGCGGCCTGACCATGGCCGAGTACTTCCGTGACCGGGAGCATCAGGACGTGCTGCTCTTCATCGACAACATCTTCCGCTTTACCCAGGCGGGCAGCGAGGTGTCGGCTCTGCTGGGCCGTATGCCCAGCGCCGTGGGCTACCAGCCCACCCTGGCCACCGAGATGGGCGCCCTGCAGGAGCGCATCACCTCCACCAAGAACGGCTCCATCACTTCGGTGCAGGCGGTTTACGTGCCGGCCGACGACCTGACCGACCCGGCCCCCGCCACCACCTTTGCCCATCTGGACGCCACCACTGTTCTGAGCCGTGCCATTTCCTCGCTGGGCATCTACCCGGCGGTGGATCCGCTGGATTCCACCAGCCGCATCCTTTCGCCGGATGTGGTGGGCCAGGAGCACTACGAGGTGGCCCGCGGCGTGCAGCAGGTGCTGCAGCGCTACAAGGAATTGCAGGACATCATCGCCATCATGGGTATGGACGAGCTGAGCGAGGAGGATAAGGTGACCGTAAACCGGGCCCGTAAGATCCAGCGCTTCCTCAGCCAGCCCTTCACCGTTGCCGAGCAGTTCACCGGCATGGAGGGCAAGTATGTTCCGCTGAAGGAGACCATCCGGGGCTTCAAGGAGATCCTGGAGGGCAAACACGACGACCTGCCCGAGTCCGCTTTTCTGTTCGCGGGCACCATCGACGAGGTGGTCGCCAAGGCAAAGCAGGGTGAATGAGTATGAACACCTTCCATCTGCAGATCGTCACGCCGGACGGCCAGGTCTACGACGGCCCGGCCGCCCGGGTGCTCTGCCGCACCATTGCCGGGGACGTTTGCATTCTGCCCCGCCACTGTGATTACATCACGGCGCTGGGCATGGGTGAAGCCCGGGTGACCCTGGAGGACGGCACTGTTCGCCGGGGCGCCTGCATCGGCGGTATGCTCACCGTGCGCGCCGGTCAGGTGCGGCTGGTGGCCACCACCTTCGAGTGGGCGGAGGACATCGACAAGGCCCGGACCGAGGCCTCCCGCCAGCGGGCGGAGACCGTTCTGGGCCGGCAGGGCGCCGATGCCCGTGAACTGGAGCTGGCACAGGCCCGCCTGAAGCGGGCGCTGGTGCGCACCCATGTGGCGAATCTGGTATAACAAAACCGGTATTTGCGGCAGGCCCTGCCTTTTGGCGGGGCCTGCATTTTTATGTCCGAAACGGGGGCAAGGGGCGCCCCCAAAAGGAGGGATGAGAAATGAAGCAGGCGGGAAAACGGCGTGTCTTACTGGCCGTGACGGCGCTTTTGCTGGTGCTGGTGGTGGCCGGAGTGCTCGGATATCAGAACCGCCCGACAAAGATTCTGGTGGCGACGGACATCCATTATCTTTCGCCTTCTCTGAACGACCACGGCGCCTGCTTTGAAAAGACCATTCTGAACGGCGACGGCAAGGCGCTGGCCTACATCGACGAGCTGACCGACGCCTTTGTGGAGCAGGTCATCCGGGAGAAGCCTGCGGCGCTGATTCTTTCGGGGGATCTGACCCTGAACAGGGAAAAGCAGAGTCATCTGGATCCGGCGCAAAAGCTGCGGAGCATCACCGACTGCGGCATTCCGGTATTGGTGCTGCCGGGCAACCATGACCTGAACAACGGGTATGCGGTGCGCTTCACCGGCAAGACCTGCGAATCGGTGGAAAACCTGAAGCCCGCCCAGTTCGATGAGGTGTACGCGGAATTTGGCTACAATGGAGCCAGTTCCCGGGATGAGGCATCCCGAAGCTATGTGTTCCCGTTGAGCGACGATCTGCGGGTGCTGTGGTGCACGGCAGGCCGCTGAGCGGCTTTGCCGGTCTGGTGGGCGAGGTGGGCTATCTGCCCGGCAGCGGACAGGAAAACATGCAGCAGATGGCGCTGCGGGGGCTGACCGGAGTAGATCCGGTGGACTATCTGGCCCGGCTGGTGGTGAGCGCCAGCGTATTTCTGAATCCGGAGGAGCTGGTGGTTTACGAGACCCCTTACCTGAAAAGTGCCGAAGCGTTGGAGCGGGCCTGCGGGTGCTATCTGCCCGCGCAGGCGGCGCCCCGAATTCATATTTCCCGGGAATACCAGCAGGATTATCTGACCGGCCTGACCCGGCTGGCCATGGACCTTCTGTACCCCGGCGGGGAGTGGGAGGGAAAGGAGCGAGACCATGCGGAGTTATAAAACCACGGTATACGCCTGCTACCTGGGCAGCATAACCCAGGCGGCGCTGATCAACCTGACGCCGGTGCTGTTCGCGGTGCTGCTCCGGGAATATGGCCTGAGCTACGGGGCATTGGGGTTTCTGGTGCTCACCAATTTTGTCACCCAGGTGGGGGCGGATGTGGCCTTCAGCAAGGCGGTGGACCGGCACGGGTTTCGCCCCTTTGTGCTGGCGGCCGGGGCTCTGAGCCTTGTGGGGCTGGGGATGTTTGCCGCCGCTCCGCTGCTGTTCCCAGCGTATCCGCTGGCAGGCTTTTTTGTGGGCACAGTGATTTTTTCCGGTGCGGGCGGGCTGCTGGAGCTGCTGCTCACCCATTGTGGATGCGCTGCCCGGCGAGGAAAAGACACGGGCCATGGCGCTGCTGCATTCCATGTATTGCTGGGGGCAGGCGGGCGTGGTGCTCGTCACCACGGCAGCACTGGCACTGGGCGCACCCTGGCAGGCCATCGTGCTGGGGTGGAGGCTGCTGCCCGCTGCGGATCTGGCGCTGTTCCGGCGTGCGCCGCTGAACCACAAATCGCCGGAGGAAACGCTTCCCATCCGGGGGCTTGCCCGGCAGCGGGTGTTCTGGCTGGCACTGGGGGCTATCATCTGCGGTGCGGCGGCAGAGGTCACCATGGCCCAGTATGCCTCCTCGTTTCTGGATCTGGGGCTGGGCATTCCCAAACTGTTCGGCGATGTGGCGGGCATGTGCGGCTTTGCTCTGCTCATGGGAATCGGACGCACCCTGCTGGGCCTTTGGGGCGACCGGTGGGATCTGCCCCGGGTGCTGGGTGCCAGCGCCCTGCTGGCAGCCGGGTGCTATCTGACGGCAGCCGCTCTGCCCGCTGTGGCGGTGGTGGCCTGCGCTGCCACCGGCCTGTTCGTGGCGGGCCTGTGGCCGGGCACGCTGGTGGTGGCTTCCCGCAAAATGCCGCTGGCCGGGGCGTCCATGTTCGCACTGCTCAGCGCCGGTGGGGATCTGGGCGCTTCGTTGGGCGGCTGGCTCACCGGCCTTGGAGCGGACGGTCTGCTGGCGCTGGGCGCTTCCCAGCAGACCGCATTGCGGGTGGCGCTGGGCGCGGCAGCCCTGTTCCCGCTGGCGGCGTGGCTGTTTTACCGCCGGCTGCGCACCGCAACCGAATAACAGTTTCCCAACACCCCCGGCAGCAGGCTTTTGCCCTGCTGCCGGGGGTGTTGACTTGTTTGGAAAAAGGAGTATAATGGCAAATAGTTATAAAAACAAACAATTTGTTTAACAAACAAAAAGAAAGGGGCGAGAGGCTGTGAACAACCACATGGAGCTTGTGAACGGCCTTCGGGTGATCACCCGCTTTTACGATACCCAGCGCCGGGCGGTCTGCCGCCGGCTGGGTATCTCCCAGATGGAATTCGACATTCTGGTCTTTCTGCACAACAATCCGGGGCGGGACACCGCGCGGGATATTGTGGCCCTGCGCGGGCTGCCCAAGAGCAATGTGTCACAGGCAGTGGAAGTGCTGATGGGCAAGGGAATGCTGGCGCGCCGACAGGATGCCGAGGACCGGCGGCGGGCGCATCTGAGCCTGACCGAAGAAGCGGACCGGCTGATGCCCGAGCTGCTGGCGGCCCAGCAGACCTTCTGGGAGCAGGCCTTCCGGGATTTTTCTGCGGAAGATGCCGCCTGCTTTGCCGCCCTGTACGGGCGGATCGTAAACAATCTGGCAGGGAAGGGAGAAAACCGCAATGAATGACAACAAAAGCCAGCTGGGCACCCAGCCGGTGGGCCGGCTGCTGGTAAAGATGGCCGCCCCGGCGGTGGTGGCGCAGCTGATCAACATGCTGTACAATCTGGTGGACCGTATCTATATCGGCCACATTCCCGGCGAGGGAGCCTATGCTCTCACCGGCATGGGCGTGTGCATGCCGGTGATCATGATCGTTTCCGCATTCGCCATGCTGGCGGGCGCGGGCGGCGCGCCCCGGGCGTCCATCGCCATGGGTCGGGGCGACAACGAGGCTGCCGAGCAGGCGCTGGGCAACTGCTTCTGCCTGTTGCTGATCGTGTCCGCGGCACTCACCGGGGTGCTGCTGGTGTTTAACCGGCCGATTCTGATGGCCTTCGGTGCCACCGAGAATACCATCGGCTATGCCACCGCCTACATGGACATCTACGCGCTGGGCACTGTGTTCGTGCAGCTGACGCTGGGCATGAACTCCTTCATCATTGCCCAGGGCTTTTCCAAAACGGGTATGCTGTCGGTGCTGATCGGCGCGGTGTGCAACATCGTGCTGGACCCCATTTTCATCTTCGGTTTTTCCATGGGTGTGCGGGGCGCTGCGCTGGCCACCGTGCTGAGCCAGGCGGTCTCCTGCGTATGGGTGGTGAGCTTTTTGATGGGCAAACGTACCATCTTGAAGATCCGCCCCCGGAATATGATTCTGCGCCCGGCGGTGATTCTGCCCTGTGTGGCGCTGGGCCTGGCCACCTTTATCATGCAGGCCAGCGAGAGCGTGATCTCGGTTTGCTTCAATACCTCGCTGCGGGCTTACGGAGGCGATCTGGCGGTGGGCGCCATGACCATTCTCACCAGCCTGATGCAGTTTGCGCTGCTGCCGCTGCAGGGCCTTGGTCAGGGCGCACAGCCCATTGTGAGTTTCAACTACGGCGCAGGAAATGCGGACCGGGTGAAGAAAACCTATTTTCTGCTGCTGCGCTCCAGCCTGACCTGTTCTGTGCTGCTGTGGGCCGCGCTGATGCTGTTCCCCCATACGTTTGCCGGAATCTTCACCTCGGATCAGCAGCTCATCGCCTTTGCGGCGCCGGCCATCCGCTGCTACTGCGCGGTGCTGCTGGTGTTCGGCGCGCAGATTGCCTGCCAGATGACCTTCACCTCTCTGGGTTACGCCAAGGCCTCCATTGCGGTGGCGGTGACCCGCAAGTTTGTTCTGCTGATTCCGCTGATTTATCTGATGCCTGTGCTCTTCCCGGCGGACAAGACCATGGCGGTCTATATGGCCGAGCCGGTGGCGGACGTGCTGGCCGTAACCTTCACGGTGATTCTGTTCAGCATCCAGTTCCGCAAGGCACTGCGGCAGATTAACGAACCGAAAAAACAGGCATAAAAGTGTTCGGGCGGCTCCGCAAAGGGGCCGCCCGATTTTTTGCCGGGAAGAATTCGTCGATCGGGTTGACAAGCAGGGCGAACTGTGATAAAATCAGACGATTTAAAATGACCCGACGGCAAGGAGGCGGATCCATGAACAAGATGATTTGCAAGCAGTCTGTTTTTGTTCTGGCTTCGGTATTCTTCTTGCTGGTGCAAGGGGTCTTTGTTTGACTTTTCCTTTTTTGGGAAGAGTCATTTTTTTTAGTCTTTTTTCGCTGAGAGGAGGCGCTCTGATGCTGATCAAAAATGCAAAATTATCCGATGGCACCCAGGTGGACGTGCTGATTCGGGACGGGAAGATCGCGGGCCTTATGCAGAATATGCCCGCCCATGGCGAAGAGGTGATCGATGCCGCGGGCCGCACCCTGATGCCCGGTTTTATCGACCTGCATTGCCACTGGCGCACCCCGGGATTTGAATATAAAGAGGATATCGCCACCGGCAGCGCGGCCGCGGCTGCGGGCGGTTACACCTTTGTGAACCTGATGCCCAACACCAGGCCCGTGTGCTCCAGCGCCGCTCAGGCCCATGCCGTGATGGACGAGGCCGAGCGCCTTGGCATCTGCGGGGCAAACCAGACGGTGTCCATCACCGAAAACTTCGATGGCCAGACCCTGGATCACCTGAAGAGCCTGCCCGAGGATCTGCGCTTCATCACCGAGGACGGCAAGGGCGTGCAGAACAATGAGGTGATGGCCAAGGCCTTCGCCATCTGCGCCCAGCGGGATCTGGTGCTCATGAGCCACGCCGAGGATATGCAGATCTCCAAATGGGATTACCGTCTGGCCGAGAACATCGAGACCGTGCGCAACCTGCACCTGAGCGAGTACTACGGCACCCGGCTGCACATGTGCCATGTGAGCACCAGGGAGGCCATTGCTGCCATCGGCGACGCCAAGCGTCGGGGCGTGCCGGTCACCTGCGAGGTGACTCCCCATCACCTGTGGTTTGCGGATACTGACTACCGGGTGAATCCTCCCATCCGCCAGCCCGAGGATGTGCAGGCGCTGGTAGAGGCCATCCGCACCGGCGTGGTGGATGCCATCGCCACCGACCACGCCCCCCACTCTGCCGAGGACAAGGCGAACGGCGCGGCGGGTATGATCGGTCTGGAGACCGCCTTCGGCGTGTGCTACACCAAGCTGTGCCGGGAGCAGGGGCTGGATCTCTACTATCTGGAGGCGCTGATGAGCCGCTTCCCGGCGGCGATTCTGGGCCTTGCAGGCAAGGGCGCCGTTCAGGTGGGCATGGACGCCGACCTGACGCTGGTGGAGCTGGATACCCCCTATGTGGTGGATGCCTCCGCCATGCACTCCAGGAGCCACAACACCCCCTTCGATGGCGCAACACTCTATGGCCGGGTGGATCTGACCATCCGGGGCGGGCGTGTGACTTACCAGCGCTGAGTCTGGCGAAAAACGCCGCTATCCTTTATAATAGAGGAAGAGAATCCTCGCACTTGAAACGAGAAAAAAAACCGGCACTGCCGGGCTGAGATGAAAAGGAGAGGTTCACAATGACCAACATGGACAAACTGTACGAAGCTGTTGCCGCCCGCGGCCCGGTGTGCGTGGGGCTGGACACCGATATTTCCTATCTGCCGGAGGGCTTCGCCAAGGCCGAGCTCACCGCCGGTGAGAACATCGTGCGGTTCAATCAGGCCATTGTGGATGCCACCAAGGCTGTGGCGGGCTGCTTCAAGGTGCAGATCGCTTACTACGAGAGCCTGGGTCTGGACGGCCTGAATGCCTACAAAAAGACCCTGGACTATGTGAAGGCCACCGGCGTGCCGGTGATTGCCGACATCAAGCGCGGCGACATTGCCAAGACCGCCGAGATGTACGCCAAGGCTCATTTCGCGGGTGACTTCGAGGCCGACTTCATCACTCTGGCCCCCTACATGGGTCTGGATTCCATCAAGCCCTACATGCCGTTTGTGGAAGAGAAAGGCAAGGGCGTGTTCGTGCTGGTGCGCACCTCCAACCCCGGCGCCAAGGACTTCGAGTACGAGAAGCTGGCCGACGGCCGCCATGTGTACGACATGGTGGGCGACAAGATGAATGAGATGGGCAAGAGCTGCATGGGCGAGCACGGCTACTCCAGCCTGGGTCTGGTCATCGGCGGCACCCACATCGAGGAGGCGGCCGAGATCCGCGCCCGTTACAAGGACAGCTTCTTCCTGATCCCCGGCTACGGTGCCCAGGGCGGCACCGCCGAGGACATTGCCCAGTATCTGAGCGCCGGCAACGGCGGCGTGGTGAACTCCAGCCGCGGCATCCTGCTGGCCTACAAGAAGCAGCCCGGTGTGGAATTCGCCCAGGCTGCCTACAACGAGTGCGTGAATATGAAGGAGGCCATCAAGAATGCCTGCGATCGCCTGTGATGTAAAGGTTCTGGATCACCAGCGCCTGACCGATACCATCCGTCTGATGACCGTGAGCTGGTCTCAGCGGGACAAGGCCCCCAAGGCCGGTCAGTTCTTCATGCTGCGCTGCTGGCCCGCGGATGTGGCCCCGGTGCTGAGCCGCCCCATCAGCGTGCATTCCTACGACCCCGAGCTGGCCGTGGTGGAATTTCTGTATGAGGTGCGGGGCAAGGGCACCGAAAAGCTGGCTGCCCTCGTTCCCGGCGATACCCTGAGCCTGGTTGGCCCCTCCGGTAACGGCTTCAACGTGGCCGAGGCTGTGGGCAAGCGGGTCGCTCTGGTGGGCGGCGGCATCGGCACCGCCCCCCTGTATCAGCTGGCGAAGGAGCTGTGCGAAGCGGGCACCAAGGCCGACTACTTCTGCGGCTTCCGGGATGAGCCCTACGGCATGGATCGCTTCACCAAGGTGTGCGGCAAGGTTCAGCTGGCCACCGACAGCGGCCGCTTCGGTTTCCACGGCTTTGTGACTCAGCTGCTCAAGCCCGAGGAATATGATCTGGTGCTCTGCTGCGGCCCCGAACCCATGATGCGGGCGGTGGCAAAGCTCTGCGACGCTGCGGGCACCCGCTGCATCGTGAGCCTGGAGCGCAAGATGGCCTGCGGCATCGGCGCCTGCCTGGGCTGCACCTGCCACACCGAGACCGGCGGCAAGTGCGTGTGCAAGGAAGGCCCTGTATTTGACTCCAAGGAGGTGTTCGGCGCATGAGCGTATCCCTGAAGGTAAACCTGCTGGGCAAGGAAATGGCCGGCCCGGTGGTGGGTGCGTCCGGCACCTTCGGCTTCGGCGAGGAATACGCCGGTATGGTGGATTTGAAAAAGCTGGGCGGCATCAGCGGCAAGGGCATCACCCTGATCCCCAAGGCGGGCAACCAGGGCGAGCGCCTGCTGGAGACCCCCAGCGGCCTGATCAACTCCATCGGCCTGCAGAACCCCGGTGTGCAGCACTTCATCGACCATGAGCTGCCGGTGATGGAAACTCTGGGCACCACCATCTGGGCCAACCTGGGCGGCGGCTGCATCGAGGACTACGAGAAGGGCGCCGAGCTTTTGAACCCCACCAGTGTGGATTTTGTGGAGCTGAACATCAGCTGCCCCAACGTGAAGCAGGGCGGCATCGCCTACGGCATCAAGGCCGACAGCGCCAAAGAGGTGGTCAGCCGTGTGCGTGCGGTCTGCAAAAAGCCCCTGATCGTGAAACTGAGCCCTCAGGCCGAGGACATCTGCCAGATGGCCGCTGCCTGCGTGGAGGCCGGCGCGGACGCGCTGAGCCTGGTGAACACCTTCCAGGCCTGCGCCATTGATCTGGAAAAGCGCCGCCCGGTGTTCAACAATATTTTTGCGGGCCTGTCCGGCCCGGCCATCAAGCCCATCGCCCTGCGCATGGTCTATCAGGTCTGCGGCGCGGTGAACGTGCCGGTGATCGGCCTGGGCGGCATCCTGACCGGTGCCGACGCGCTGGAGTTCATCATGGCGGGCGCCACCGCCGTGCAGGTGGGCACCGCGAACTTCATGAACCCCCGCGCCTGCGAGACCATCACCGATGAGATCGCCGCATGGATGGAAGCACATGGAGTAGAGACTCTGGACGAGATCCGCGGCTGCGCCCGGGTATAAAATTGGCTGCTTTTGCGTTCATCGCACCCTTGTGTATCCAGATACGCGGCGGGCGCTGCTTCGCGCAAAATCCATCCAATTTCTGACCGGCGGCTTTTGCGTTCATCGCCCCTTGCGTATCCGGATACGCGATGGGCAGTTTGTGTAAAATAAAGCCGATTTATAACTGATGGTATAAAGACTGCCAAAGACAGATCCGTTATCAATTGTTTTCAGATAGAGTAGAAGAGAGGTTATCATGAACAACACCATCGAGATTTTGAAAGAGTGCGAGGCCTTTCTGGAAGGCCACTTCCTGCTGAGCAGCGGCCGCCATTCCAGCGCCTACTGCCAGATGGCTTTCCTGCAGCAGTATCCCGACCAGTGCGCCAAGGTGATGGCGAACGTGGCCGAGCAGCTGAAGGATCTGGACGTGGATGTGATCGTCGGCCCTGCCATGGGCGGCATCGTGTACGCCTACGAGCTGGGCCGCCAGCTGGGCAAGCGCGCCATCTTCACCGAGCGTGTGGACAATGTGATGACCCGGAAGCGCTTTGCCATCAAGCCCGGCGAGAAGTGCATCATCGCTGAGGACGTGGTGACCACCGGTATCTCCAGCCTGGAGACCAAGCGTGTGATCGAAGAGGCCGGCGGCGAGTGCCTGGGCATCGTCTGCGTGGTGGACCGCACCAAGGCCGACGCTCCCTCTCCCATTCCCATCCTGGCCAGCGCTGCCAAGCTGGACCTGCCCAACTACCTGCCCGAGGAGTGCCCCATCTGCGCCGAGGGCAAACTGCCTCTGGTGCACCTGGGCAGCCGCAAGATGAAGGAGCAGGCAAAGCAGACCCTGTGATCATTTTTCTGAGCCCGACCGGACATTTTTCGCCCGGCCGGGCCGGCCTTTGCCCGGCAATAAAGCAAAGGCCGCAGTTTTGAAACAACGCTGAAAGCGAGGGATTAGAGCCTTGAAAACTTTTTTGGTTTTGGCCAACGGAACCGTGCTGGAAGGCCAGCAGTTCGGCGCCACCGGCACCCGCGTGGGTGAAGTGGTGTTCAACACCGGTATGGTGGGCTACGAAGAGACCCTGACCGACCCCAGCTATTACGGTCAGATCATCACCCAGAGCTATCCTCTGGTGGGCAACTACGGCATCAACGGCGAGGACGCCGAGTCCGGCCGCATCTGGGCCTTTGGTTATATCGTGCGGGAGCTGTGCGACGCGCCCAGCAATTTCCGCTGCAAAAAAACTCTGGATCAGTACCTGAAGGAGCAGAACATCATCGGCCTGGCGGGCATCGACACCCGCAGCCTGGTGCGCCTGCTGCGGGAGAGCGGCGTTATGAACGGCGCGCTCACCACCGGGTACGCCACCGCTGAGGAAGCTCTGGCGGACGAGGCCCTGATGAAGGCCATCCGGGAGTACAACGTGACCGAGGCCGTGGCCAACGTGACCCGCACCGAGACCACCGTGCTCAACGAGGGCGGCAAGTATCATGTGGCCCTGTTCGACTTCGGCTGCAAGAACAACATCCAGCGCAGCCTGGTCAAGCGGGACTGCAAGGTGAGCGTTGTGCCCGCCACCACCACCGCCAGCCAGCTGAAGGAGATGGGTCTGGACGGCATCATGCTCTCCAACGGCCCCGGCGACCCGGCGGAAAACGTGGAGATCATCGAGAACCTGAAAGAGATTGCCAAAATGGGCCTGCCCATCTTCGGCATCTGCCTGGGCCACCAGCTGATGGCGCTGGCGCAGGGCGCCAAGACCGAAAAGCTGAAGTACGGCCACCGCGGCGTGAACCAGCCGGTTACCGACCTGGCCCACGGCCGCACCTACATCACCAGCCAGAACCATGGTTACGCTGTGGTGGGCGACAGCCTGGACAAAGCTCTGGGCGAGGTGAGCCATGTGAACGCCAATGACGGCACCGTGGAAGGCATCCGCTACAACAACATGGACTGCTTCACCGTGCAGTTCCACCCGGAAGCCTGCGGCGGCCCCAAGGATACCGATTACCTGTTTGATGAATTTGTGGACATGATGAAGGGAGGCTGCTGAGCCATGCCAAAGGATACGAGCATTAAAAAAGTTCTGGTGATCGGCTCCGGCCCCATCATCATCGGCCAGGCGGCTGAGTTCGACTACTCCGGCACCCAGGCCTGCCGTGCGCTGAAGGCGGAAGGCATTGAGGTGGTGCTGGTGAACTCCAACCCCGCCACCATCATGACCGACCCCAACATCGCTGACCGGGTGTATGTGGAGCCCATGACCCCCGAGGTCATCAAGCGCATCATCCAGAAGGAAAAGCCGGACTCCATCCTGCCCAACCTGGGCGGCCAGACCGGCCTGAACATGGCCATGACGCTGGCCCGGGAAGGCTTCCTGGAGGCCGAGGGCGTGCGCCTGCTGGGCTGCAAGCCCGAGACCATCGACCGGGCCGAAGACCGGCAGCTGTTCAAGGACACCATGGAGAAGCTGGGCGAGCCCTGTATCCCCAGCAAGGTGGTGGAAAACCTGGACGACGCTCTGGCCTTCGCCAGGGAGATCGACTACCCCGTGATCGTGCGCCCCGCCTTCACCATGGGCGGCACCGGCGGCGGCATCTGTGAGGATGAGTCCCAGCTGCGAGAGATCGGTACCAACGGTCTGCGCCTGTCTCCCATCCATCAGGTGCTGATCGAAAAGTGCATCGCCGGCTGGAAAGAGATCGAGTACGAAGTGATGCGCGACGGCAAGGGCAACGTGATCACCGTATGTAACATGGAGAACTTCGACCCGGTGGGCGTGCACACCGGCGACTCCATCGTTGTGGCCCCCAGCCAGACCCTGTCCGATAAGGAATACCAGATGCTGCGCTCCTCCGCGCTGCGCATCATCACCGAGCTGGGCATCGAGGGCGGCTGCAACTGCCAGTTCGCCCTGAAGCCGGACGGCTTCGAGTATGCGGTCATCGAGGTAAACCCCCGCGTGAGCCGCTCCTCCGCGCTGGCCTCCAAGGCTACCGGTTACCCCATCGCCAAGGTGGCCACCAAGATCGCCATCGGCTACAGCCTGGACGAGATTACCAACGACATCACCGGCCAGACCTGCGCCTGCTTCGAGCCTGCGCTGGACTACTGCGTGGTCAAGTTCCCCAAGTGGCCCTTCGACAAGTTCGTTTACGCCAAGAAGGATCTGGGCACCCAGATGATGGCCACCGGTGAGGTAATGGCCATCGGCCAGAGCTTCGAGGAAGCCCTGATGAAGGCGGTTCGCTCCATCGAGCTGGGTCTGGACACCATGGTTCTGCCCCATCTGGCCGAGTGCACCGACGAGGAGATTCACCAGAAGCTGCATGTGTGCGATTCCGACCGCAGCTTCGTGGTGTTCGAGGCTATCAAGCGCGGCTTCAGCTTTGAAGAAATTTACGCCGCCACCAAGATCGACTACTGGTTCCTGTCCAAGCTCGCCAAGCTGGCCGACACCGAGAAGCGTCTGGCTGCCGGTGAGATGAGCATGGAGCTGTACAAGCTGGCCAAGCGCCAGGGCTTCACCGACAAGGCCATCAAGCGCATCAGCGGCTGCACCGAGCTGCCCGCCCGCCTGCGCGCCGGCTTCAAGATGGTAGATACCTGCGCCGCCGAGTTTGCCGCCCGCACCCCCTACTTCTACTCCAGCTTTGACGAGGAGAACGAGGCCGCCCAGTTTATCGCCGACCATCCCACCGACAAAAAGAAGGTGCTGGTATTCGGTTCCGGCCCCATCCGCATCGGTCAGGGCATCGAGTTCGACTACTGCAGCGTGCACTGCGTGTGGACCCTGAAAAAATACGGCTACGAGGCTGTGATTGCCAACAACAACCCCGAGACGGTTTCCACCGACTTCGACACCGGCGACCGGCTGTACTTTGACCCGCTGGATCCCGAGAGTGTGGAAAACATTCTGGAGACCGAGAAGCCCTGGGCCTGTGTGGTACAGTTCGGCGGCCAGACCGCCATCAAGCTCACCAAGCACCTGACCGAGCTGGGCGTGAAGCTGCTGGGTACCCCGGCGGACGCCATCGACGAGGCCGAGGACCGTGAGCGCTTCGACGAGCTGCTGGAGCGCTGCGGCATTCCCCGCCCGAAGGGACACACCGTGTTCACCACCGAACAGGCGCTGGCCGCCGGCAGCGAGCTGGGCTACCCGGTTCTGCTGCGTCCCAGCTATGTGCTGGGCGGCCAGAACATGATCATCGCCTACGGTCCTGACGATGTGACCGAGTACATGGCCATCATCGCTGAGCACACCGATATGGAGAACCCGGTTCTGGTGGACAAGTATCTGATGGGTACCGAATGTGAAGTGGACGCCATCTGTGACGGTGAGGATTACCTGATTCCCGGTATGATGGAGCACGTGGAGCGTGCCGGCATCCATTCCGGCGACTCCATCAGCGTCTACCCGCCCCGCACCCTGTCTGCCCGTATCAAGCAGATGCTGGTGGAATACACCGGCCGTCTGGCCCGCGAGCTGAAGGTTGTGGGTCTGGTGAACATCCAGTATGTGGTGTACAACAATCAGGTTTACGTCATCGAGGTGAACCCCCGTTCCAGCCGTACCGTGCCCTACATCAGCAAGGTGACCGGCGTTCCCATGGTGGAGCTGGCCGTGCGCTGCATGCTGGGTGAGAAGCTGAAGGATATGGGCTGGGGCACCGGTATCCGTCCCGATGCACCCTATGTGGCCGTTAAGGTTCCCGTGTTCAGCTTTGAGAAGCTGCACGGCGTGGACACCCAGCTGGGCCCCGAGATGAAGAGCACCGGCGAGGTGCTGGGCATCGCCCGGAACTTCAGCGACGCGCTGCTGAAGGGTCTGGTGGGCGCCGGCTACAAGTTCCAGAAGCCCCGCAGCGGCAGCTGCTGCCTGATCACCGTGAAGAACGCGGACAAGCTGGAGATTCTGGACACCGCCTGGCAGCTGAAGGACATGGGCTACAAGCTCTATGCCACAAGCGGTACCGCCAAGACCCTGAACAGCAACATGATTGCCTGCAACACCGTGCGCCGCATCAGCGACGAGCATCCCAACATTCTGGATCTGCTGGAAAGCGGTCTGGTGGACTATGTGATCTCCACCTCCGACCATGGCCGCGACCCGGATCTGGACAGCGTGAAGATGCGCCGCAAGGCTGTGGAGCTGAGCGTGCCCTGCCTGACCGCCATCGACACCGCCAAGGTGCTGGTGGAGACCCTGCGCAGCGGCGCCACGCTGGACGACGTGGAGCTGATCGATATCTCCACTCTGTAAGGGAAAAATTCCGCTTTTTCAAACGCCGCCGGCATTTGCCGGCGGCGTTTTCTTTATGCATTTTGCTGACAGAATCTGTTCGAACCGGTATAATAAAAGAAAACGAAAACCGGCTGCCCCAGCGGGGCATGTGCCGGAAGAGGAGGCGGGGTCCATGAAGCGAAACGCACCACATTCCGATGCCGGGAACGCGCAGGCACCGGAACGAGAGCCCTGGCAGGAGCCGGATCTGTTTTCCGGCGAAACCCCGGAGCGGGCAGGCGGGGGATCGGCAAGGCTGGTTCCCTTGGTCATCTGCGCCATCCTGCTGGTGGTTTTGCTGGTGGAGGGTGTTTTTATCTGGGGCAAAAGCGCCCAGATGCAGCGTAATAACGCGGTTTATGTGCCCAGTGCAGAGCAAAACGTTTACCCGGCGGACGAGAGCTTTTCCTTCGGCCCGCTGCAGCGCGCCATGAAGGTGAGCGGTCAGGGCGAGGACATGGGCCGAATCACCGGTGCGGCACAGGATGAGAAAATCGTCCGGGTAGCGCTGAGCATGGGCGCTGTGAACGATACTGTGTGGGACTGCAGCGGAGCCTTTTATCTGCAGTGCGGCGGAACCTATTATCCCAATCTGGGGGGCTATCAGCTGGAGCAGGAGCATCCGGAATGGGCCATGCGGGCACTGAACGGCTACGAGCTGTGCGAGAGCGGCATGGAGGAAGGCTGGGTATATTTTCTGGTGCCGGAATCCGTGAGCGAGGGCACCTTCTGGATGCACTGGCTGGAAAAGGACGAGGACTACAACAACGAAAGCGTGCAGGCGGCAGGCGTGCCTGTGAGCTTTGCGCAGGAGGTGGCCGGCAATGATTGAGGATACCAGAAAGGGAATGGGTCTCTGGGTGCTGGCCGGACTCCTGGTGCTGGCGGTGCTGGGGGTAGGTGTATGGGGTGCGGTGCACCTGAGTGCGTTGAACATGGCCCCGGGCTGGTATGCATCCATGGAGGGTGTGGAAATCAAGCCGGTGCAGCCCGAGGGGGCAGAGGAGGGCTACGAGTACTATCGCCTGCGCTTCGTGCTCACCAACAACAGCGATCAGGACATCTTTATTGCCGGGTGGAATCTGGGGGTAGCTCCGGCAAAAGGCGACCGTTATGCGGTGGATGTGTGGGAGCCCTGGGATGAAAATGTAACGATGGAAACCGAGCCCTGTGTGCCGGTGGGCTGCATCGGAGATGTGGAGCTGATTCTGGAGGTGAACCCGGAGGAAATGGAGGGCAAAACCGTTCAGATCACACTGGATCCCTACGGCGAAATGCCACTGAAACCGGGCGAAGTGGAGCTGCCCTGAATTGTGCGCGAAATCTTTTAGAAACGTTCATATATTCTTCATATCGGGAATGTATCCTAGAATAGCAGAATTGAACCGATACCACTTGAAAAAGGCGGAGTGAATATGAAAACGACAGGACCCAAAAATCCCAAAAAGGCACTGATTTATTACTATGTGGCCGCGGTGGTGATCCTGCTTTTGCTCAATGCGCTGGTGTTCCCCAACATCATGCGCGGATCGGTGACCGAGGTGAGCTACAATCGCTTCGTCACCGATCTGGAAGAGGGTAAGGTGAGCGTGGTGCAGGAGGATGCGTCCAATGGCACCATCACCTATCAGGCACTGGATGAAAACGGCAAGGAGCGGATCTATCAAACCGCGTGGGTCAATGACCCGGACCGCGTGGAACGGCTGCTGGAGGCTAAAAATCCCGAAGGCGGCGAGGTGGAGTACGGCGGCGTGATCCCCACCAAGACCTCGCCCATCATGAACCTGTTGTTCAGCGTGGTGCTGCCGGTGCTGTTCATGGTGCTGCTGGGCCAGCTGCTCATGCGCTTTATGATGAAGCGGATGGGTGGTTCCAACGCCATGAGCTTCGGCAAATCCAATGCGAAAGTGTATGTGGAGGCCCAGACCGGCAAGACCTTCGCGGACGTGGCCGGGCAGGACGAAGCCAAGGAAGCCCTGGCCGAGATCGTGGACTTTCTGCATAACCCCAGCAAGTACAACAGTATCGGCGCCACCCTGCCCAAGGGTGCGCTGCTGGTGGGCCCTCCGGGTACCGGTAAAACCCTGCTGGCCAAGGCGGTCGCCGGTGAGGCGGGCGTGCCCTTCTTCAGCATCGCCGGTTCCGAATTTGTGGAGATGTTCGTGGGCATGGGCGCAGCCCGTGTGCGTGACCTGTTCAAGCAGGCCGCGGAGAAGGCCCCCTGCATCGTGTTCATCGACGAGATCGATACCATTGGCAAGAGCCGTGACAATGCTGCCGGCATCAGCGGCGGCAACGACGAACGGGAGCAGACCCTGAACCAGCTGCTTACCGAGATGGACGGTTTTGATGGCAGCAAGGGTGTAATTATTCTGGCGGCCACCAACCGCCCGGAAACGCTGGACAAGGCTCTGCTGCGTCCCGGCCGGTTCGACCGGCGCATCCCGGTGGAACTGCCGGATCTGGAAGGCCGTGCCGCCATTCTGAAGGTGCACGCCAAAAAGGTTATGGTGGACGAGAATGTGGACTTTATGGCCATTGCCCGTGCCACCAGCGGCGCGTCCGGCGCCGAGTTGGCCAACATGGTGAACGAGGCCGCGCTGCGGGCGGTAAAGCAGAATCGCCGCATCGTGAACCAGAGCGATCTGATGGAAGCGGTGGAGACGGTAATCGCCGGTTATCAGCGCAAGAACAAGGTGCTGAATCCCAGGGAAAAGCGAATTGTGGCCTACCACGAGATCGGCCATGCGCTGGTGGCTGCCAAGCAGACCAACAGCGCCCCGGTGGCCAAGATCACCATCGTGCCTCGCACCTCCGGCGCCCTGGGCTACACCCTGCAGGTGCCTGAGGAGGAGACCAACCTGCTCAGCCGGGAGGAGGCATTCAACAAGATTGCCACCTTCACCGGCGGCCGTGCTGCCGAGGAGCTGATCTTCGGCAGCTACACCAGCGGTGCTTCCAACGACATTGAGCAGGCCACCCGTCTGGCCCGGAACATGGTGACCCGTCTGGGCATGAGCAAGGAGTTCGACATGATGGCGCTGGCCACCGTGAACAGCCAGTATCTGGGTGGCGACGCCTCGCTGGCCTGCAGCGAGGGCACTGCGGAGAAGATCGACCAGGAGGTGCTGGAGCTGATCAAATCTGCCCACGCCAAGGCCATGGAAATCCTGAAGGACAACGTGGACAAGCTGCACGAGCTGGCCACCTTCCTGATGGAGCGGGAGACCATCACCGGCGAGGAATTCATGGAGATTCTGAACCGGCAGCCTGAACCCACAGCCCCGGCACAACAGCAGCTGCCCGGCTGAGAATACAAATAAGCATCCCCGGCACGGCGTTTTGTGGAAAAACGCCGTGCCTTTTTGTGTGAGGCAGAACAAAAGGGTTGACAAGCCGGGCACATCTCTCTGCAATTGATTTGCAAGCAAACAAAAACAGGGGGAATGGATCGTGCAGCAAAATCCTCAGAATCAGGACGTGAGCCTTCAGATCAAAAAGCTGGATAACCAGATTCTGCGGCGCATCCATTCGCTGTATGACCGGCGGCAGATGAAGGAGTGTACCTTACAGAACATGTGGATCACCGATTTTCTGTTCCATCAGGAGCAGATGGGTGAGCCGGTGTTCCAGCGGGATGTGGAGGAGGAGTTTGCCATCAACCGGGCCACTGCCTCCAAAATGCTGGCTCTGATGGAGGAAAAGGGCCTGATCCGGCGGGTGAGTGACGCACAGGATGGCCGGCGCAAGGCGCTGCAGCTGGAGCCTGCGGGCCGTCAGCTGCAGCAGCGGTATTCCGCCATCCGGCAGGAGCTGGAACGACAACTGGTGAACGGATTCTCCCCGGAGGAGCTGGAGCAGCTGCGCCGTTTTCTGGCCCGCATGCAGGCCAACCTGTAAGCAGGCGGCCCTGAAAGGGGCAGTTGCCCGCTAATCGTTTGCTACCAAACAAAAGAGGGAAGAGGGAAAGAAATGAAAAGTGATCAGGAGCTGTTTCTGCGCACGCCGGTACGAAAAGCGGTGATGCGCATGGCCATCCACACGGTGATTTCGTCGCTGGTGCTGGTGATTTACAATATGGCCGACACCTTTTTTCGTGGGCCAGACCCACGATGCCTGCCAGGTGGCGGCGGTTTCGCTGACCAACGCGGTGTTTGTGATGTACATGGCGGTGGCCAATCTGATCGGCATCGGCGGCAGTGCGACCATCTCGATTTTGCTGGGGCAGAAGGAGGAAAAACGGGTCAGGGCGGCTTCAGCCTTCTGCTTTTACAGTTCGCTGGCTGTGGGGCTGCTGGCTGCGGCAGCCATCCTGCTGGGCATGGAACCACTTTTGCGCATTCTGGGCAGCACGCCGGACACCTGGGAATTTTCCCGGGATTACCTGTTTTATATTGCGGTGGGCGCACCCTTTATTCTGCTGGCCAATTCCTTCGGCCATGTGGTGCGGGGCGAGGGTGCGGCCAACGCCTCCATGCTGGGCGGCATGATCGGTACGGTGGTGAACATTGTGCTGGACCCCATCTTCATTCTGACGCTGGACATGGGCACTGCCGGTGCAGCCATTGCCACGGTGCTGGGCAATGTGTTCGGTTGCGTATATTATATCTGGTATCTGACCCGTAAAAGTGCAATGCTCTCCATGAATCCCCGGTATCTGGTCGGCTGTGGCCGGATCGCCCGGCGGGGTGGTGAGCATCGGAATTCCGGCGGGAATCAACTCAGCCCTGATGAGCGTTTCCACCGTGTCGCTGAACAACGCGCTGGTGCCCTATGGCGACACAGCGGTGGCAGCCATGGGCATTGTAACCAAGGTATACATGTTCATCGTATTTGTTCACATGGGGATCACCAATGGCATTCAGCCGTTGCTGGGCTACTGCCACGGGGCCGGGGCAGCAAAGCGATTCCGGGACATTCTGTGGTTCAGCGGAGCACTCACGCTGGTGTGCGGCACACTGCTCAGCGGAATTTACATCGGATTTGCCCCCCAGGTGATCCGGGTGTTCATCGACGACGCCCAGGTAATTGAATACGGCGCCGACATGCTGGTTGCCACTTCGCTGGCCGGGCCGATTCTGGGACTGCTGTTTCTGACCATCAACAGCCTGCAGGCCATGGATCGGCCGATTCCGGCCACGCTGCTTTCGCTGTTCCGTCAGGGGCTGTTTTTCATTCCGCTGCTGTTTGTGCTGGGGCAGGTATTTGGTCTGAAGGGCATTAATTTCACCCAGACCACCGCGGATTATCTGTCCATTGTCATTGTGCTGTTTCTGCTGGTGCGGGCGCTGCGGAGGCAGCATCCTGCAACCGATTCGGAACAGGGCTGAGGGCGAGCTATTCCGTTTCAAGCCCGGGCATGCTATAATAACCATGTATACACAAAAAAGAAAACCCCCGCGGCCGGATGTGTGCGGCGACACACGGAACCGGGCGAGGCTATACGAAACGGAGAAAATAAAATATGTTATACAGTGAGCTGAAATGCAGCCCCGAAATTTTGCAGGCGGTGGAGCGGATGGGCTTCACCGAGATGACCGAGGTGCAGGAGAAGGCCATCCCGGTGATGATGGCAGGCAAGGACGTAATCGCCAAGGCCCCCACCGGTACCGGCAAAACCTGCGCCTTCGGCATTCCCATCATCGAGCGCATCAATCCCGAGAGTAACAAGCCCCAGGCGGTGATTCTGGCCCCCACCCGTGAGCTGGCCCAGCAGATTGCTGAGGAGCTCACCGAGCTGGCCCATTTCCTGCCCAGGGTGCGCATCGTCTGCGTGTACGGCGGCGCTAACATCCAGCGTCAGGCCGAGAAGCTGAAGAAGGGCTGCCAGATCGTGGTGGCCACCCCCGGCCGCCTGATGGACCACATGCACCACAGGAACATCGACGTGAGCGGTGTGACCAGCATCGTGCTGGACGAGGCGGACGAGATGCTGAACATGGGCTTCTACAAGGACGTGCGCCGGATCATTGATTCCATGAAGGCCCGCAAGAGCCTGTGCATGTTCAGCGCCACCATCAGCCGTGAGGTGATGGACATCGGCTGGCTTTACCAGCGGGACGCAGAGGAGATCAGCGTGCAGCCGGTGCTGGAAAGCCAGCCCAAGATCCACCAGTACAAGCTGCTCACCACCGGCCGCAACAAGCTGGCGGATCTGGCCCAGATCATCATCTCCGGCGAGTACAAGCGGGTGATGGTATTCTGCAACACCAAGTTCACCACCGCCATCCTGACCAACCAGCTGGCCCGGCTGAACTTTGTGGTGGACTGCCTGCACGGCGACCTTTCCCAGAGCGACCGGAACAAGATCATGGCCAGCTTCCGGGAGGGCAACATCGCGGTGCTGGTGGCCACCGACGTGGCCGCCCGCGGCATCGATGTGGACGACGTGGATGCGGTGGTCAACTACGATGTACCGGGCGCCAACGAGCACTACACCCACCGCATCGGCCGCACCGGCCGCGCCAAGCGGGAGGGCGTGTCCTACCTGCTGTACACCGCCGAGGAGCAGAAGCGGGTGGACGAGCTGCTGCGGCTGACCCGCAACGAAGCCATTCCGGTGCACTGGAACGAGGATCACACCGCCCTGATCGAGGAAAAGGTGGAAAAGGTGGACAAGTTCCAGATCCGCAGCTACTTTTAAACAATCCCGGGCGAAGCTTGTGGAAAACCTGCCTGCTTTTTGGAATCTGATAACAGGAAAAGCGCATCCCGTCAGGGATGCGCTTTTGTTTGTGTGGCAGAAATTACAGGCCCAGCTGAAGCAGCATTTTCTGCAGGCTCTCGCAGCAGGCGGCCAGCTGATCCTGCTCCTCGGGCAGCAGGGTCACTTCCAGTACCCGCTCACGGCCGTTCGCACCGATCACACAGGGCACGCTCATGGCCACCTGCTCCAGATCGTATTCACCCTGCAGCACGCAGCTTACCGGCAGTACGCAGCGCTCGTTCAGCACGATGGCACGAACCAGACGGGCCACGCTCTGGGCAATGCCGCTGGAGGTGAAGCCCTTCAGCTTCAGCACCCGCAGGCCGGCGGCCTTGGTGTCCGCCAGAATTTTTTCCTTGTCCAGCGCGGCGCTCAGGCCGAAGGCCCGGGGCAGCTCATCCACCGGGATGCCGGCCACGTTTACCATGCTCCAGGGGATGAAGGCACTTTCGCCATGCTCACCCAGCAGATAGCCGTGCACGTTCTTGGAATCCACGTCGCACTGGGCGGCGATGAGCTGACGCATGCGGGCAGTGTCCAGCAGGGTGCCGGTGCCGAAGATCTTGTCGGCCGGGTAGTTGTATTTGGTCTGGGCGAAGTAGGTGACCAGATCCACCGGGTTGGTGACCACGATCAGGATGGCGCTGCGGGTGTAGCGGGTGATTTCGGCCATCACCGCGTCCATCACGGCGATGTTCTTCTCCGCCAGCACCCGGCGGTCGTTGTCACCGGCCTGAATGCTGGGGCCGGCGGTCATCACGATGATGGAGGCATCCGCGCAGTCAGCGTAGCTGCCCACCCGGATGGTGGTGTTGGTGGAGTAGGCAAAGGATGTGGTGTGCAGAGCGTCCAGCACCTCGCCCAGAGCCTTGTCCTCGTTGGCATCGATCACCACGATCTCGCTGACCACACTCTGGGCCAGAATGGCGTTCAGAGTAGCGCTGCCCACCATGCCGGCGCCGATCAGCACCAGCTTGCCTTCTTTCATACGCATAAGGGGATTCCTCCTAACAATCTCATTGGGATGTGCCGTGGCGGCACAGAAAAAAGCCAGAGCACGCACTGGAAGGTTCCGGGCGACACTCTGGCTTTTATTATGAAACAGAAGGGGGGCTTTGTCAATCTGCATAAAACAGGAAAAAGATTTTTGGCAGACTGGCCAAAGTCCTGACCGGGGCAGAAATCCCCGGTTAACAGGATGGAAATTCAGAATCTTCGGAATCAGCCGTTTCGTCGGGCGCATTCAGGAAGGCGTTCATCCATTCCCCGGCTTCCTGCTGCCGATCGCGCTCCACATACAGATCATACCCCAGCAGGGAGGTGCCCAGATAGGTGCTGGAGGCCTTGCCCAGTGTGCCGGATTCCTGAATATGACAGGGTATGCCGTTGTCCTCCAGAATTTCCGCCAGCATTCCGGCCAGCGCATAGTGCGGCAGGTTGGCCAGATGAACCGGATCCTGCAGAGTGTGATGGCCGGGCCGGTTCTTGAGGGAAAAGTTCCATTCCGCGCGGGGCATCGGCTCCAGAGAGCCTCCGCACTGGGGGCAGACCAGAGAGCCGTCCGGTGCGCTGCACCGGCAGTGAGAACACCAGAGCATACAGACACTTCCTTTCGGAGCGAAAACGCTTTTTCCTTATTATAGCATACGGCCGCGCACTGTGCCCGGAAAAGAAACGGCCCGCTCCCTTTGAGGGAACGGGCTGTTTGGCGTTTTATGTTTTTGCAGATTACATGCTCTCGGGTACGGTGACCTTGAACATGGTCAGCACGTTGGCGATCACCTGCTTGACCGCCAGGCACAGGGCCAGACGGGCCTGACGGGCAGCGGGCTCCGCGTCCTTGATGCGGCAGGCGTTGTAGAACTTGTGGAAGGAACCGGCCAGATCGATCACATAGCGGGTGATACGGGCGGGCTCGTAGTTCTTGGCGCTGGTCACGATCTCGGCGGGGAAGGCGCTCACGGCACGGATCAGCTCCAGCTCGGCAGGCTCGGTGAACTGGTAACCGGCCCAGGCGGTGTGGCCTTCGTAGGAGATGCCCTCGCTGGCCAGCTTCTTCACGATGGAGCAGATGCGGGCGTGGGCATACTGCACATAGTATACCGGGTTGTCGCTGTCCTCCTTCACGGCCAGATCCAGGTCAAAGTCCATCTGGCTGCCGGCCTCGCGCAGGTTGAAGAAGAAGCGGGCGGAATCGATGGGCACCTCGTCCAGCAGGTCGGTCAGGGTGATGGCCTTGCCGGTCCGCTTGCTCATGCGCACCTGCTGGCCGTCCTTCACCAGCTTGACCAGCTGCATCAGGATCACGTCCAGATCCTCGCCGTTCAGGCCCACAGCGTCCATGGCACCCTTCATGCGGGCCACATGGCCGTGGTGGTCGGCGCCCCAGATGTCGATGGCCTTGTCGAAGCCGCGCACGGCCAGCTTGTTGTAGTGGTAGGCGATGTCCGCCGCGAAGTAGGTGGGAATGCCGTTGGCGCGCACCAGCACCTCGTCCTTGGCCTCGTCCTCATCCTTGCGTTTGTTGGCTGCGCCGTACTTCTCGCTGAACTGAGCGCTCTTGTACATGATGGCGCCGTCCTCGGCCCTGTAGCAGGCGCCGGTGGCCAGCAGCTTGTCGATCACGGCCTGCACCGCGCCGGAGTCGTGCAGGGTGCTCTCGCGGAACCACACATCGTAGGTGATGCGGTACTTTGCCAGATCCCGCTCCAGACCGGCGATGTTCTTGGGCAGGCCGTAGTTGATCAGGGCCTGCTTGCGGGTCTCCGCGTCGGCGTCCACATACTTGTCGCCCTCGATGGCAGCGAACTCGCTGGCCAGAACCTTGATGTCCTCGCCCTGATAGCCGTCCTCGGGGAAGGGCACGGCCTCCTCGCCCTTGAAGTGCTGCAGATAGCGGGCGGACAGGCTCTTGCCGAACTTCTGGATCTGGTTGCCCGCGTCGTTCACATAGAACTCACGGGTCACGTCGTAGCCGGCCCAGTCCATCACAGCGGCCAGGCAGTCGCCCAGAGCGCCGCCGCGGGCGTTGCCCAGGTGCATGGGGCCGGTGGGGTTGGCGGAAACGAATTCCACGTTGATCTTCTTGCCCTCACCGAAATCGGTGCGGCCGTACTGCTCGTTCAGGGTTGCACCATAAACCACGCTGGAAAACCAGCCCGGAGCCAGGAACAGGTTGATGAAGCCGGGGCCGGCCACCTCAACTTTGGAGAAGATGCTGTTTTCCAGGCTGGGCAGATGGGCCAGAATGGCATCGGCAATCTGGCGGGGAGCCTTTTTGAACACCCGGGCGCCGGCCATGGCCAGGTTGCTGGCCACGTCGCCGTTCTTCACATCGCCGGGGATCTCCACGATGAAGTCGGGCAGATCGGTCTGGGGCAGCTCACCGGCGGCCATGGCAGCCTGAGCGGCCTGGGTCAGCAGGGCGCGGGCCTCGTCCAGCGCAGCCTTGCGGGGGTTGTAATTCTTGTAGGTTTCCTTCATCTCGGCGATCATGGATTCGTATTCCGTATTGGTCATAGTGATCGGTATTCCTTTCCTTTTAAACTTTGCAGGCGCGTGCCGCGCCGGGAACATCAAAGGGGAGTGCGCTCGGCTTTTTTCACGGTGATGGTTACCAGATTGCGGCTGAGTACCATATCCTGATCGGCATCCAGCGTGTAGCTGAACTTCACCTGGCCGCCCTCATCGGAGAGCTGACTTTCAATCTCGTCAGCGGCCACGCCCAGCGTCATGGAGCCGTAGCCGGTTTCGTAGTGGCACAGATGGCGGGTGCCTTTTTCAATGATCAGCTGGCTGGCGGCGGGGCCGAAGCGCAGCATGGCAACCTTCCGGCCGTCCTCAGCCACCTTCACAGTGGTGGTGCAGCCGGCGTAACCGGTGGTTTCGCTTTCCTTGTAGGTGATGAAAAAGCTGCCGCCCCGGCGCACAAAGCTGCCGCGGGTCATCAGCTCCACCGAATCGGTCTCGCCGGCCTGCTCCATGCGGCCGTCAATTCGGATGAGAAAATCCTCGTTCATGGGATGGCGGGGACCTCCTTTTGGGTTCAGTATTGCTCAATGGCGATCTGGCTGGCCGTACCCTCGCCCTGAGGGCCGATGAACAGCCGGACCGCCGAGGAGAAGCTCTCCGGGGAGTCGCTCATGAAATAGCGGGTGGTGCCCTGCCCGGCGTCACTGAGCAGATTCATTCGGGTCAGCATATCCCGGGTTTTGAGGGCTGCCTCCCGGCCGGAATCGATCAGGGTCACATGGGGGCCCATCACCTGTGCAATGATGTGGGCGATGAGCGGGTAGTGGGTGCAGCCCAGAATCAGGGTGTCCACCCCTTTGGCGCGGATTTCGTCCAGATACTCGTGGGCAATGGCGGTGGTGATGGGGTCGTTCGGGCCCACATAGCCGTTTTCCACCAGCGGCACGAACATGGGGCAGCTTCTGGTGAAGATCTCGGCATCGGGCAGAATGTCCCGGATGCGGGTCTCGTAGCTGCGGCTGCGGATGCTGGCCGGGGTGGCAATCACGCCGATGCGGCCATTTTTCGTGGCGGCCGCTGCCGCGGCTACCGCCGCGCCCACCACGCCCACATAGGGCACGGGAAGCGCCTCGGTGCAGGATTTGGGCAGGGTGCTGCTCACCGTGCCGCAGGCGGCCAGAAGAAATTTCACGTCCTGGCTGAGCAAAAAGCGGATGTCCTGCTCGGCGTACTGGCGAATGGTCTCCGGGCTGCGGGTACCGTAGGGTACCCGGCCGGTGTCGCCGAAGTAGACGATGTCCTCCCCGGGCAGCATGACCTGCAGCTGGCGTACCGCCGTCAGGCCGCCCATGCCGGAATCGAACACGCCGATGGGCCGCTTATCCATGGCGTACCCCCGCGCGCTCCAGCGCAAGGCCGATCAGCTCATCCAGCAGCTGGTCGATGGGCTTGCCCGCGTCTTCCATCAGCTTGGGATACATGCTGATGGAGGTGAAGCCGGGCAGGGTGTTGATCTCGTTGAGCAGGATGGTGTCGCCATTTTCCACGAAAAAGTCCACCCGGGCAAGGCCCTCGCAGCCCAGAGCCCGGTAGGCCTTTTCCGCCTGGGCTTTCACCCGGTCCAGCACCTCCTCGCTCAGGTGAGCGGGGATCACGGTGCGGCTGGTGCCCAGAACGTATTTGTCCTCGTAGGTGTAGAAGGCTTCGCTGGCCAGAATCTCGCCGGGGCGGGTGGAGACGCAGACCTGGTTGCCGATTACCGCGCATTCCACCTCCTGGCCCTGCACAAAGCGTTCAAAGACCACCTTGTTGTCCTCGGCCAGGGCCACCTGAATGGCTTTTTCCAGCCCGGCCCTGTTCGCGGCCTTGCTGATGCCCACGCTGCTGCCCGCGTTGGCGGGCTTCACGAAGATGGGGTAGTGGAGTTTTTCGGCCAGGCGGGCCTCCAGCGCGTCAAAGTCCGCGCAGTCGTGCCGGCTGGCCCAGTCCCAGGCGCAGCGGTCGATGCCTGCCGCGTCCATCAGGGTGTTGGCCACCGCTTTGTCCATGCAGACGGCGCTTGCCAGTACGCCGCAGCCCACATAGGGAATGCCTGCCAGCTCCAGCAGGCCCTGAATGGTGCCGTCCTCGCCGTTCTTGCCGTGCAGGGCGGGGATCACCACATCCATGGGCAGAACCGCCCAGGTGCCGTCGTGGCGGCAGAGCACCAGGCCGTGGTCCGAGCGGTCGGGGCTGATCATGCAGGGCACGCAGGAGGGGTCCTGCTCCCAGCTGCCGTCCGCCATTTTTTCAATGGGGCCGGAGTAGTACAGCCACCGGCCGTCCCTGGTGATGCCCACGGTATAAAGATGATAGGAGGAGGGCTTGAGCGCCCGGGCAATGGTGCTTGCCGAAACGCGGCTCACCTCGTGTTCACTGGAAACGCCGCCGAACAGCAGCGCCACATTGAGTTTGTTCATAGCTGCAAAGACCTTTCTCTCAAAGGGAATAATAAACGCAATTTACTCCAAACATTGAACCGGCCAGAGGCGGTTGCACATAAGTACTCTAATAATACCATAAAAATGCCTTGGCCGCTATGGGCAAAAGGTAAAAGGCGGCCGGGCAGGCCGAAAAAAATCTGTGGGTTTGGTATTGACGGCCCCGGCGGGATGTGCTATGATGATTACACCTCATTTTGCAGGCTTATTTTTTTGTGCCTTTTTTCAGGGTACGGCCTGCAAGCACGAGGGAGGCTAAACAAACCGTTAAATGGAGGTGCCGAAGACAAATGAGAGTGAAAATCACCCTGGCCTGCACTGAGTGCAAACAGCGCAACTACAACACCATGAAGAACAAGAAGAACAGCCCTGACCGGCTCGAGATGAAGAAGTATTGCCGTTTCTGCAAGAAGCATACTGTCCATCGCGAGACCAAGTAAGAAAGGCGGGAACATCCATGGCTGAAAATACTGCCAAGAAGCCCGGTTTTTTTGCTAAGGTCAAAAATTGGTTCAAAGGGATCGGGAAGTTCTTCCGCGACACCAAGAGCGAACTGAAAAAGGTGGTTTGGCCCTCCAAGAGCCAGATCATCAACAACAGCATCGTGGTGCTGGTGGTTATGATCATTTCCGCCATCGTCATCCTGCTGCTTGACCTGCTGTTCGGCGAGGTCATGCATCTGGTGCTGCAGGCCGCTGCAAACCTGTAAAGCGGCCGCATCCTGAAAAGCGGAAGGGAGTAAACGTATGGCAGAACAGGCAATGTGGTATGTTGTGCATACCTATTCCGGTTATGAAAACAAAGTGGCACAGAACCTTGAGACCATCGTGGCCAACCGCCGCCTGCAGGATCTGATCCATGAAGTGAAGGTTCCGGTTATGATGGAGCCCGAAATCAAGGACGGCAAGGAGCGCATGGTCGAGCGCAAAATCTTCCCCGGTTATGTGCTGGTGAAGATGGTCATGACCGACGAAAGCTGGTACATCGTACGCAACTGCCGCGGTGTAACCGGGTTCGTGGGCCCCTCGTCCAAGCCGGTGCCCCTGTCTCAGGCAGAGGTGGACAAGCTGGGCGTGGAGACCGTGACCGAGCCCACTGTGGACTACGAAGTGGGCGACAATGTGGAGATCAACGCAGGTCCTCTGGAGGGCTTCGTGGGTCTTGTGGAAGAGATCGACATGGAGCATCGCAAGGTGCGCGTGAAGGTTTCGATGTTCGGGCGCGAAACGCCCGCAGAACTGGAGCTGGATCAGGTCAAACCCCTGTGACAGCAAAAACCCTTATGGTAAGAGCCGCTATATGCGGTTTTTATAGGGCGCTGGCGGTTGCCGGTGCCCGTGGGAGGGCCGGATAAGCCCGGCCCGCTAGCTTACCACAAATTTTGGAGGTGCATTTAAAATGGCGCAAAAAGTAACTGGCTATATTAAGCTGCAGATCCCCGCCGGCAAAGCGACTCCGGCTCCCCCTGTTGGTCCCGCTCTGGGCCAGCACGGCGTGAACATCATGGCGTTCACCAAGGAATTCAACGAGCGTACCCAGAAGGACATGGGCTACATCATCCCGGTTGTTATCACCGTGTATGCTGACCGTTCCTTCAGCTTCATCACCAAAACTCCTCCGGCCCCTGTGCTGATCAAGAAGGCCTGCGGCATCGAGAGCGGTTCCGGCGTTCCCAACAAGACCAAGGTGGCCACCATCACCAAGGCTCAGCTGGAAGAGATCGCCAAGACCAAGATGCCCGACCTGAATGCTGCCAACCTGGAAAGCGCTGTCAGCATGATCGCCGGCACCTGCCGCAGTATGGGTGTTACCGTAACCGAGTAATCACCCCGCTGGATTCGTGGGAGGAACTTAAATCCGATAGACCACACAGGAGGAAAAAGTAATGAAACATGGTAAACACTATGTCGACAGCGCCAAGCTGATCGACCGCTCTAAGCTGTATGAGGCCGACGAGGCTCTGGCTCTGTGCTGCCAGACCGCCAAGGCCAAGTTTGACGAGACCGTTGAGCTGCACGTCCGCCTGGGCGTTGACAGCCGCCACGCTGACCAGCAGGTTCGCGGCGCTGTTGTGCTGCCTCACGGTACCGGCCGCGACGTTCGCGTTATCGCCATCTGCAAAGGCGATGCCGCCAAGGCCGCTGAGGAAGCCGGTGCGATGATGGTTGGCGACGCCGACCTGATCGCCAAGATCCAGAACGAAGGCTTCGTTGACTTCGACGTTCTGGTTACCACTCCCGACATGATGGGCCAGGTTGGCCGTCTGGGTAAGGTTCTGGGCCCCCGTGGTCTGATGCCCAACCCCAAGGCCGGCACCGTTACTCCCGACATCGGCCGCGCTGTTACCGAAGCCAAGGCCGGTAAGATCGAGTACCGTCTGGACAAGCAGAACATCATCCATGTGCCCGTGGGCAAGGCCAGCTTCGGCGCTGAGAAGCTGGGCGAGAACCTGCGCACCGTGATGGACGCCATTGTGAAGGCCAGGCCCGCTGCTGCGAAGGGCCAGTACATCAAGAGCGCCACCGTGGCTACCACCATGGGCCCTGGCATCAAGATGAACGGCGCCAAGTTCGGCGGCTAATCACAGCCTGACGGCTGCGAGGATGCAGACCGCTGCCCCGCGCAAACCGCGGGGCGGCTTTTTTGCGAAAAAACGCAAAAAATCACTTGACAAATCCGCGCGCTTTGCGGTATACTATTCATGCTGTTTTTAAGACAGCAGGTGCTCATGTGATATAAGGAGCATAAGAGGCCATCCCGCCCGCCTGCCGAGAAGCCGCGTAAATTTGCCTTGTGTATGTTTATGCCCCTTTCTTGGCCAAGCCGGGAAAGGGGCTTTTTGTGCGAAGTAGAAGTTACGAAGGTTTGAAACGAGGTGAATCGAAATGCCCAGTGCAAAAATTCTGAGCGAGAAGCAGGCTTATGTTGCCGCTCTGAAGGAGAAGATCGCCGCTTCCGTTGCCGGTGTGGTCGTTGACTACAAAGGCATCAACGTGGCCGATGATACCAAGCTGCGTAAGGAGCTGCGTGAGGCTGGCGTTGAGTATGCGGTTGTGAAGAACACCATGCTGCGTCTGGCCCTGAAGGATACCGAGCTGGAGGCTATGAGCGAAGTGCTGGAAGGCACCACCGCCATCGCCATCGCCCACGAGGATCCCATGGCTGCTGCCCGCATCCTGTGCAAGTACGCTGAGGCGTCCAAGGGCGCTTACAACGTAAAGATCGGCTACATGGAAGGCGCTGTTATGCCCAAGGAAGAGGTTGAGGCCATCGCCAAGCTGCCCAACCGCGAAGGCATGCTGTCCATGTTTGCTGGCGCTCTCACCAGCACCCTCAGCGGTCTGGCCGTTGCTATGCAGGCCTACGCCGACAAGTGCGAGGAAGAGCCCGCTGCGTAAGTTACGCAATTTCCCGTCCGGGCGGTGCGCATAAGCGCTGCCGCTGAACGAACATCATTTTAAAATTGAGTACATTGGAGGTATATGACAATGGCTTCTGAGAAAATCACCAAAATCATTGACGCTGTTAAAGAGCTGACCGTTCTGGAGCTGAAGGAACTGATCGACACCTACTGCGAAGAGTTCGGCGTTTCCGCCGTGGCTGCTGCTGCTCCCGCTGCTGCTGGCGCTGCTGCTCCCGCTGCTGAGGAGAAGACCGAGTTCGACGTTGTGCTGGCTGAGGTTGGCGCCAACAAGATGGCCGTTATCAAGGCTGTTAAGGAAGCTACCGGTCTGGGCCTGAAGGAGGCCAAGGAGCTGGTTGATAACGCTCCCAAGACCCTGAAGGAAGCTGCTTCCAAGGCTGACGCCGAGGAAATGAAGAAGAAGCTGGAAGAAGCCGGCGCCAAGATCGAGCTGAAGTAAGTTCTGCTTCTTGCCTGATTGAGCATCTGCAAGGCCGCCGCCCGTTTTGGGCGGCGGCTTTTGCTTTGCTTTTTTGCGGGGATAATGCCCAAGGGGCGGGCGGCTGCGTCGAAAACTTGTGTATGAAAATATAAATTTTGCGGATAAAATTGAAAAGATGGTGCACGTATGCTATACTGATTCGCACGTTTTGCAAAAACGTGCGCAAAATTTATATTTTCAGAATAGGGAGGCGATTGCCATGTGCGGCATCGTTGGATATTCGGGAAAGGCCGGCAGTCTGGACGTTCTGCTGGAAGGGCTGCATAAACTGGAATACCGGGGCTATGACTCGGCAGGTGTGGCGTTGAGCTATCCGGATGGCATCCGGGTGGCGAAGGCACAGGGTCGGCTGAGTGCACTGGAGGAAAAGCTGGCCGGGCTTCATCTGCCGGACAGAGGCTGTGGCATCGGCCATACCCGCTGGGCCACCCACGGCGCGCCCAGTGATGTGAACAGCCACCCCCACTCGGCAGCCCGGGTAAGTCTGGTCCACAACGGCATCATCGAAAACTACGCCCAGCTGCGGGAATATCTGGTCCGCAAAGGGTACGAATTCTGCAGTGAGACCGACAGCGAGGTGCTGGTCAAGCTGATGGATCACAACTATCAGGGCGACCCGCTGGATGCCATGCGCCGCACGCTGGCTCAGGTGCGGGGCAGCTATGGTCTGGCCATTCTGTTCCGGGACCGGCCGGGTGTGATCTACGGCGCACGGAAGGACAGCCCGCTCATCGTGGGCTGCGGCGAGGGAGAGAACTTTCTGGCCAGTGACATTCCGGCCCTGCTGCGCCACACCCGCACCTACATCGCGCTGGAGGAGGGCGATATGGTGGAGCTGAAGCCGGACAGCATCCGCCTGTTTGACCGGCTGGGTCAGCCGGTGGCGCGCCCCCGGATGGAAGCTCAGTGGGAAATGGAGGCCGCGGAAAAGGGCGGCTATCCCCATTTCATGCTCAAGGAAATTCACGAGCAGCAGGCGGCATTACAGGCTACCATCGGCCCCCGTATCAAGGACGGCCTGCCGGATCTGAGCGAGTGCGGCCTGACCGACGAATATCTGAAGGGGCTGACCGGCATTCACATCGTGGGCTGTGGCACCGCCATGCACGCGGGTATGGTGGGACGCACCGCCATTGAAAAGATGGCCCGACTGCCCGCCTTCACCCAGATTGCCAGTGAATTCCGTTACAGTGACCCCATTCTGCATCCGGGGGATCTGGTGGTCATCATCAGCCAGAGCGGCGAAACGCTGGATACGCTGGCGGCCCTGAAGCTGGCGAAGGAAAAGGGCGCCAGAACGCTGGCGGTGGTCAACGTGGTGGGTTCCTCCATCGCCCGCGCAGCGGACTGGACAATCTACACCCACGCCGGGCCGGAGATCGCGGTGGCCAGCACCAAGGCATACAGCGTGCAGCTGGCGGTGATGTATCTGCTGGCGCTGCGGCTGGCACTGGCCCGGGGTACTCTGGACGAGCACGAGGTGGGCTATCTGACCGAGCAGCTGCAAAAAGCCCCCGCGTTGCAGAAGCCGCTGCTGGAAAACTGCGATCAGATTCAGTATCTGGCCAGCCAGCTCATGAACAGCAGCGACCTGTTCTTCATGGGCCGGGGGTTTGACTATTCGCTGTCGCTGGAGGGCAGCCTGAAGCTGAAGGAGATCAGCTATGTGCACAGCGAGGCCTACGCGGCCGGTGAGCTGAAGCACGGCACCATTTCGCTGGTCACCGAGGGTACCCCGGTGATTGCGCTGGCCACCCAGGACGATGTGTTTGAAAAGACCCTGAGCAACGTGAAAGAGGTCAAGACCCGGGGCGCAAGAGTAATCCTGCTGTGCAAGGAGGAAGAGACGGTGCCTGAGGGTGCGGCGGACTATGTGGTGCGCCTGCCCCGGCTGGAAAGCGTGTTCATGCCGCTGCTGATGATCGTGCCGCTGCAGCTGTTCGCCTATTATATGAGCGTTCTGCGGGGCTGCGATGTGGATAAGCCCCGTAATCTGGCCAAGAGCGTAACCGTGGAATAAGCTGTTCCCGGAAATTTACCGGAAACGGACAAAGGGCTTGCAAAGGCTGCCGCTGCTGTTTATAATGGGCCTGAAAACGATTCCAGAAAAGGAGTGTGCAGAAACCATGGAACGGCAATGGTGGCACAACAAGGCGGCCTATCAGATCTGGCCGAAAAGCTTTTACGATTCCAACGGCGACGGCGTGGGCGATCTGCCCGGCATCACCGCGAAACTGGATTATCTGAAGGAGCTGGGTGTGGACATCATCTGGCTGTCACCGGTGTATCAGAGCCCGCTGGCGGATCAGGGCTACGATATCTCGGATTATCAGGCCATCGACCCGCGCTTCGGTACCATGGAGGACATGGATCATCTGCTGGAGGAAGCCAAAAAACGGGACATCCGACTGGTGATGGATCTGGTGGTGAACCACTGCTCGGATGAGCACATCTGGTTCCGGAAGGCTGTGGCGGACCCGGAAGGCCCATACGGGCAGTATTTCTACTTCCGCAAGGGCAAGGACGGCAAGCCGCCCTGCAACTGGCGGGGATACTTCGGCGGCAGCGTGTGGAGCCTTGTGCCCGGCCAGACGGATCTGTACTATCTGCATCTCTTCCATAAAAAGCAACCGGATCTGAACTGGGAGAACCCGGCCCTGCGTCGGGAAATTTACAGCATGATCAACTGGTGGATGGACAAGGGCGTGGCGGGTTTCCGCATCGACGCCATTGTGAACATCAAAAAGGATCTGGCCTTCCGGGATTATCCGGCAGACCGGCCGGACGGCCTTTCCGATTGCCGCAGGATGCTCACCGAGCCCGGCGTGGCCGAGGGGCTGGGCGAGTTTCTGGAAGAGATGAAGCGGGAGACCTTCGCACCCCACAAGGCCTTCACGGTGGGCGAGGTGTTCGACACCGACCCCGCCCGGCTGGCGGAGTTTATCGGCCCGGAGGGACATTTCTCCACCATGTTCGACTTTGCCCCCACCTGCCTGGGGAAGGATGCGCAGGGCTGGGCAAGGGCGAAACAACCCACCACTACCCAGTACCGGGACGCCTGCTTTGCCTCCCAGCGGCAGGCGGCGGGCGTGGGTTTTCTGGCCAACATCATCGAAAACCACGACGAGCCCCGGGGTGTGAGCCATTACCTGCCGCAAAGGGAAGAGGAAAATGAGCAGGCCAAGACCTGCCTTGCCACCGCCAGCGTGCTGCTGCGGGGGATTCCGTTTTTGTATCAGGGGCAGGAGCTGGGCATGACCAACACCCGGTTTGAGAGCATCGGGGATATGGACGATGTGAGCAGCCATGGCGAGTATGCCGCCTGCCTGGATCTGGGCCTGAGCGAAGCCGAGGCGCTGGCTGCCTGCGCCCATTACAGCCGGGACAATGCCCGCACGCCGGTGCAGTGGACCGGTGGCCCCGATGCCGGGTTTACCATCGGAACGCCCTGGATTCGTGTGAACCCCAACTACACCCGCATCAACGCCGAGGAGCAGCAGGCCCGGTCGGATTCGGTACTGAACTGGTACAAAAAGCTGCTGGCCCTGCGCAAAGACCCTCAGTGGGAGGAAGCGCTGGTGTGGGGCGACTGTGAGCCGGTGCTGGAGGAAGAGGAGGGCCTGATGGCCTACCGCCGCACCGGCGGCGGAAAAACGCTGCTGGTGGTCTGTAATCTGAGTGAGCTGCCCCGCAGTCTGGCGCTGCCGGGGATCATCCGTCAGGTACTGCTCAACAATCAGGAGGGCGGCCCGCAGCCGGGCTTCGACCGGTTTGCCGCTCAGCCCTGGCAGGCCGTGGTGCTGGAGATGGAGCCCTGAGGAAAAATACAGACGGATTTTCAACAGAAAAAGCCTGCCGCCGTGGAAAACTCCACGGCGGCAGGCTTTTTGTATATGCGGGCGACAGGGAAATCTCAGGCGGGACGAAGGGCTGCGCGCAGCCGGTCTGCACAGGCGAAGCAGACAAAGACCGGAATGCACAGCAGAAACCAGTAGAAGCTGAATCGGGGGCAGATCTGGCCCCACAGGTTGCCCCACCGGTCGGAGTAATCCCAGATGCCCATGCCCAGCATCCGATTGCAGATAAGCCCCATGGCCAGTTCCAGGCCGGTGGTGCAGCCCGCACCCACAGCGCAGCGGGCCAGCAGCGGCACCCGGCGGGGAAGGACACGGTCCAGACCGCGGAGCACCAGCAGGATCACCCCGCCTGCGGCCAGCATGGTCCAGTGGGTATAGCCCCGGTAGAGCAGTTCAATCTGCCCGTAGCCGAAGGCTCCCACAAAGAACAACGTTGTGTTTCGCAGCATAAAAACATCACCCGGGGAATAGTGTTCCCCGGGTGATGCCGTTTTATTTATGAAAAATCAGTCCGCCGATTTTCCGGTGACCTTGCTCAGGTCGGTGAGCAGCTTGTGCTGGCAGTCCCACAGCTTCTGGGAAAGGTCCACATAATACTTGTGGGGATACTCAAAACGGCGCATTTCCTCCCACAGGTTTTCCAGCTGCACGGTGCAGCGTTCCCGAATCTGGGTCACGTTGGGCCGCTCGTAGACCAGCTTGCCGTTCTCGTAGATGGGGGTGGTCAGGCAGACCGCGGAGCAGTTGGTGTAGGTGCGCTCCTTCCAGGTCTGGAAGGGATCGAACAGGGTCAGGCCGTCGCCCACCTCCACCTCTTCGTCATAAACGGTCACATAGTCCGCCATGGCTTTTTTGGTGTAGTGGTCGTAGATGCGCCATACCTTTTTCAGCAGGGGAATGGTCAGCTTTTCGGTGCTCTCGCTTACCTTGATCTTGGGGATGTAGTCCTCGCCGTCCTTCACCGCGGCCAGCTTGTACACACCGCCGAACACCGGGTCGCTCTTGGCAGTGATCAGATTTTCGCCGATGCCGAAGCTGTCGATTTTGGCCTCCTGCAAAATCAGATCCCGCACGATGTATTCGTCCAGGCTGTTGGAGGCGCAGATGCCGCAGTCCTCGTAACCGGCAGCGTCCAGCATCTTGCGGGCCTTTTTGGACAGATAGGCAATGTCGCCGGAGTCGATGCGGATGGCCACCGGGCGCTTGCCCTGGGGCTTCAGTACCTCATCGAACACCTTGATGGCGTTGGGCACGCCGCTCTTCATCACGTTATAGGTGTCAACGAGAAGTACACAGGAATCGGGATACAACTCTGCGTATTTTTTGAAGGCTTCGTATTCGCTGGGGAACATCTGCACCCAGCTGTGGGCCATGGTGCCGGAGGCGGGGATGCCGAAATCACGGGCAGCCATTACGCAGCTGGTGGAGGAGCAGCCGCCGATGTAGGCGGCGCGGGCGCCGTAAACGGCGGCGTCGTAGCCCTGGGCCCGGCGGGCACCGAACTCCATCACCGGGCGGCCCTGGGCGCTGCGCACGATGCGGTTGGCCTTGGTGGCCACCAGGCACTGGTGGTTGATGGTGACCAGCAGCAGGGTCTCCAGCAGCTGGCACTCGATGGAGGGGCCCTCCACGGTTACAATGGGCTCGCGGGGGAAGATGGGGGTGCCTTCGGGAATGGCCCAGATGTTGCAGTGCAGCTTAAAGTGGCTCAGATAGTCCAGGAAGCGCTCGTTGAACACCCCCGTGCTACGCAGGTAGTCGATGTCTTCCTGGGTAAATTTCAGGTTTTCCACCGCATCGATGAAGGTGTCCAGGCCGACCATGATGGCAAAGCCGCCTCCGTCGGGGATCTTGCGGAAGAACATATCGAACACACTGATCTTGTCCTCGTAGCCTTCCTCCAGGTACCCGGCGGCCATGGTGAGCTCATAAAAGTCCATGATGGTGGTCAGGTTGCGTTTCACATCCAACATAAAAGCTCCAACTCTCTCTCAAAAAGTTATTCGGCAAGGCCGCGGCATTGCCGTTCACAGCACCCGATGGGCGCGGGAAACTGGTTGATGGGATCCGGCGGGGCCTTTTGCCGCCCTGCCGGCAGAACCGGGGAGCGCCCCGGTCGGGCGGGCGAAAGAAGGCGCAAAACAGCCGGAAAGCGGGGCTCTCCGGCAGATCCCGGCGCTTTGGATTAAATTATATTATAACATTGTTTCACCTGTTAATAAAGTGTTTTTTCGGGGAAAGGCAGCAGTCAGGCCCTGTTTTACGGCGAGAAGGGGATCACACGCGCTGCGCCTGCTGGCGATACTCCCGCGGCGTCAGGCCGGTGACCGCCTTGAAGGCCTTGTTGAAGTTTCGGATGCTGCCGTACCCGCACTGGCCGGCAATGCGGGTGACGGGCCAGTCCCGTTCCCGCAGCATCTGGCAGCTCTGGGCCACCCGATAGCAGTTCAGGTATTCGGTGAAGGTTACGCCCAGCCGCTGGTGCACCAGCCGGGAAAGATAGTGGGGCTCGTAGCCCAGCGTCCGGGCCAGTTCTTCCAGTGTGAGGGGCCGGTCAAAGCCTGCCTGCACCTGCTCCATCAGGCGGCACACCGGTTCCAGCTGTCGCTTCGGGGCAGGCTGCCAGACTGCCTGATCGCGAAACTCCGCGCACAGCAGATACAAAAGCCCCTTGGTTCGCAGCCGGTCGCCGCCGTCCGCGGCCAGCAGCTGTCGGGCCAGTGTCGGATCCGGCGTGAAAACCGGGCGGGAGGGACGCAGGGCGCGGCAGCTTTCCCAAAAGGCCGGCACCCATTCCGGCGAAAAGCAGAGGTAAAACCATTCCCCGGGCACAAGGCAGCGGAAGGAATGGATCGTGCCGGGCAGCAGCAGCGCCCCCTGACCGGGCGAAAGGATTTGTCGGCCTTCTTCCAGCTGAAGCTCCACCGTTCCGCTGACCAGATACATCCATTCCATACACCGGTGCAGATGGGGCGGAAAGCTTTTGCCCCGCACTGGCTCGGCAAAAAAAGAAGTCCTCTGCACCGAAAAATTCCGGCTGGTAGAGCACCATAAACCATCCGACCTTCTTTCTAAAAAGATACCTGTGTTCCATTATTTTATTCCCGGATTCTTTTTTGCGCAAGCGGTTTTGGGTATAATCGACCCGAACGGCCGGAAAAGCCCGGCTTATCCAGCGGAAAGGAAGCCTGATAAAATGTCTTTGATTGCTCCCATCCCTGCCCGCACACCCAGCGCGGGTCAGCAGCGCCAGATGGATCGGCGCTTCGGCATGTTTTTGCATTTTGGAGTGAATACCTTCGGAAACGTGGAATGGTCGGACGGCGGCATCGCCGCGCTGTCCTATCAGCCCACCGCCATCGACGCGGACCAGTGGGTGCGCACCGCCTGGCAGGCGGGCAATCCGGTGGTGATCAATCTGCCGCCGGATGTGCACGGCCGCCTGGTGCAGGCCGATGCGGATCATCTGCTGGAGATTGCGCAGAGGTTGGGTGTGCGGCGGGAGTGACCGCAGCGCCGGGGAAAAAGAAAAACGCCATATCATTCCAAACGGGATGATATGGCGTTTTTATGTGATTCACGGAAAATCCGCCCGCATCCGGCAGGCGTTGTACTGCGAAAAGATCGATCAAAGCGAGGGACGGCGGGGACGGCGATTCGTTTTCCGGGTGGCCTGCTGGCGGTAATAGAGGATCACATAGGCAACAACGGTCACTGCGCTCACGCAGAGCAGTACCTTGAAGTACAGGCTGCCGAAGAATTCCCCGATTTTGGACAGGGTGAACAGCAGCATGTTGCGATCCAGATCCCGGTCGGCGGTGAGCTCCACTACGCCGATGGTCTGGCCGGAAAGGGAAAGGGTCACGGTGCCGATCACATCGCCCTTTTTCACCGGGGCGGTGACGTATTCCGGCAGCTGGAAGGTTTTCTGGGTCACGCTTTCATCGGTGTTCTTGGGCAGGATGGTCATCATATCATCTGCGGGGAAGAGCATCACGGTATCGGCGTCGGTGGAATATCTCACCTTTACCTCTGCCAGCGGTTCGCCGGTTTTCATGGCAGGCTGGATGGCGAAATTCTCAAACACCCAGTCCATCAAAAGGCCGGTCTCGTAGGAGGCGGGGTGGTCCTTCTGGTAAGGGTAGGGGTCGCAGGAGACCGGGCTGTTCAGCACTACGCTGATGTAGGTCTCGCCGGTGTCCGGGCTGGTGTGCCAGGCGGCCAGATTCTGCCAGTCCTCCAGCGAGCCGGTTTTGCCGCCCTTGGTATATTTGCGGTAATATTCTGCGCCGGGCCCCTCGTAGATCATCATATTGGTGGTGTAGAGGTTGTAGGGGTTGGAGGCAGAGTAGCGGCTGGGCATGAAATCCTGGCCCATGTCCCACTTGACGGTGCCCATGATCTCCCGCAGCACGTCAAAGCTCATGGCATAGCGCAAGATCAGGTAAAGATCCCGGGCGGTGGTCACATTGTCGATGCTCATGCCCACCGGGTCCACAAAGGTGGTACCGGTGCAGCCGATCTCCTTGGCCTTGCTGTTCATCATGTAAACGAAGTTGTCGATGTTGCCGCCGCTCACTGTGCTGGCCAGGATCATGGCGGCATCGGCGGCGCTGGGCACCAGGCAGGCGTACAGCAGGCTGCGCAGCGTGTGGGGCTCGCCCAGTCGGATATCCGCATTGGCCAGGGCGCCGTGCTCCAGACCGAAGGTGTAGATGGTGTCCCGAATATAGGCGGAGGACTCGCCGGTCACGGTGTCCAGCTGGTCCTGATACTGCTCCATCACCAGAATGGCGGTCATCAGCTTGGTGGTGCTGGCGGCGGGCAGCGATTCCTCGCTGTTCTTTTCATATACGATGATGTTGGTGTCGGTGTTCACGATGTAGGCGGCCTTGCCGGAAATTTCGAAGGGGGGCTCAAACCCCACCGCCCCGGCGGGCAAAGCGAAAACAGCCGCCATAAAAACCAGAGCGAGCAAAAGCGCGGTGAATTTTTTCATGTGGACTTTTCCTTTTAAACGCGTTAAAATGTTTAGTGCGAAACCGCTCGAACCCGGCGCCGGAAGGCGGGGGAACGCGGTGGGACAAACGGGCAGAATGCCCGAAAAAAGCGATTTGATCCCGGGCAGAATGCCCAGTGATTTACCTTGTATTATAGCATTTTTTACAGGGTTTATAAAGTGTTTTTCTGGTGAAAGGTGGGCGGCAAGGCTTGATTTATGTGACCGGCGATATCCACGGTGAGGTGGAACGTTTTTCGGAAAAAGAGATAAAGCGGCTGAAAAAACAGGATACCCTGATCGTTCTGGGGGATTTTGGCTTTTTGTGGAGCGGCGACAAGGCGGAACAGAAAAAGCTGAAATGGCTGCAAAAGCGCCGCTACCAGCTTTTGTTCATCGACGGCTGCCACGAGAATTTTGACCTGCTGAAGGAATATCCCGAGGTGGACTACATGGGCGGCCGGGCCCGGCACATCGGCGGCAATCTGTATTACATCGAGCGGGGCAGCATTCTGGAGATCGAGGGCAAGAAGCTGCTGTGCTTCGGCGGGGCCGAAAGCTGGGACAAGGAGGACCGGGACGAGGGCATCAACTGGTGGCGTGCCGAGCTGCCCACCAGCGAAGAGCTGAAAACCTGCGCGGACAATCTGGAAGCCGCCGGCTGGCAGGTGGATTATATCCTCACTCACGACGCACCCCTGAAAATTCTGGAATTTGCCCAGCTGATGCAGGGCCAGCCCAACTGGCTGCACACCTTCTTCGGCCAGATCATGGACAAAGCCCGGTACAAGAAGTGGCTGTTCGGCCGGTATCACAAGGACCGCAAGCTGGGTACCAAGACCCAGGCGGTATTCTGCGATGTGATTCCGCTGGAGGACTGAGCTGCCTTTGAAAGTATGGCCCGGTGCGCAGCAAGACAAACCGGGCGGCAGCAGCGCATGGAAGCCTTGTGAAATTTGTGCGGACGGGCAGGATGCAGAAAACCGGAGACCTCTTTCGGCTTGTGCCGAAAGAGGCTTTTTTGTTATAATAAAACAACACGGAACAGGCGAAAGGAGAAAGCGGATGCACCGAAAAAATGATCGGTCGGGAAATGCACAGAACGAAAGCTGGATGCGCCTGCACTGCTATATGACCGGTGCGCTTACGCTGGCAGCCGCCGTGCTGGAGTTGATCATGGCCTTTGCCCTGAACCGGATCGAAGGGTTTGTGAGCGCTGAACCGGTTCTCTATATCATCAAATATCTGATTACGCCGGTGACCATCAACTGTGTGCTGGTACTGGTGGGAATGCTGGCGATGAAAAGCCGGTGGTTGAGCAGGCAGACCCGGCAGACCATGGTTTCTCTTTGTATGGCAGGCGTCTGCCTGGTGCTGTATGGAGTGCACAGTCTGTTTCCGGCGCTGATCCTGCTGCCGGTGGTGGCGATCATGCTCACCACCTCCTACGGGGATTACCGGCTCACCTCCATCACCGCCGGCGTGTGCCTGCTGGGGGTACCGGTGGTGGATCTGCTGGTGGTGTGGGATTCCACCCAGCGTCACCGGCTGGAAAATACGGAAAATCGAATCAACTGGCTGTTGAGCATCGTGATGCTGCTGGGGTGCTATCTGCTGTGTCTGGCATCCATTTATTATGAGCGGCAGCGGATCCAGCAGGCGGCCCGGCAGGAGTGGGAGCTCCGGCGGGATGGCCTGACCGGCCTGCTCAACCGCACCGCGCTGAACGACCGGCTGGGCCAATTGTGTGCCGGCGGCCAGGGGGTGCTGGTGATGGTGGATCTGGATGGTTTCAAGCAGCTGAACGACACCATGGGCCACCTGAAAGGGGATGCCTGCCTGCAGAAGGTGGCGGCGATTCTGCGCAGCCGTGCCGGGGAGGAGGCTGCCTTCCGCTACGGCGGCGATGAGTTCTGCCTGATGTTCCATGCGCCGGAGCTGCGGCGCATCGTGCAGGCATGCGAGCAGATTGGCCGCAGTCTGGAGGAGATGGAGGATTTTTCGCCCTGTCGGGTGGGCGCCAGCTTCGGCGTGGCGGAATACCGCCCGGGTATGACCCCTGCCCAGCTGCTCAAAAACGCGGACAGCGCCCTTTACCGGGCAAAGGAAAAACGGGGGAGCGTCTGCCTGTGGAAGGAGCAGACGGAATAAAAACGAAAACAGCGCCGGGGCAAACCATCTGGTTTGCCCCGGCGCTGCTGTTTTCGGATCAGTCGGTCACGTCGGTGGGGGATTTGATGGTCTGCTCCGGGCGTTTTGCCAGCACCCGGCTGTTGGCGGGCACAGACTCGGTGATGAATGTGCCGCCGCCGATGGTAGTGTTCTCACCAATCACGGTCTCGCCGCCCAGCACCGAGGCGCCGGAGTAAATGGTCACATTGTCGCTCACGGTGGGATGGCGCTTTACACCCATCAGCTGCTGGCCCCCGCGGGTGGACAGCGCACCCAGGGTGACCCCCTGATACAGCTTCACATGATTGCCGATCACGGTGGTCTCGCCGATGACCACACCGGTGCCGTGGTCGATGAAGAAGTATTCACCGATCTGTGCGCCGGGATTGATGTCGATGCCGGTGCTGCTGTGGGCGTATTCGGTCATGATGCGGGGGATGTAGGGCACGTTCTGCAGATACAGCTCGTGGGCCACCCGGTAGATGTAGATGGCGTAGAAGCCCGGGTAGCAGAAGATGATTTCCTCCCGGCTTTTGGCGGCGGGGTCGCCCTCAAAGCCGGCCTGCACATCCTTCAGAAGGGTCTGCTGCAAAGCGGGCAGCTTTTCAAAAAACGCGGCGCACACCTCGTCGGCCCGGGGCTCGGTGTGCAGCTGGCAGCCGTCCTCGCCGCACTCATACAGAAGAGCGGTAGCCAGCAGCGCGCGCAGGTCGTCGTACAGCCGGTCCAGCCGGTAGCCGGCGTAGTGGTCGCCAAAATCGCCCAGGCGGCTGCCGGGGCCGTAATAGCCGGGGAAGATGATCTCCTTCAGATCCCGCAGGATGTTGATCACCGCCTTGCGGTTTGGCAGTTCCATGCCCTGCTTGAGAGTGAGCAGCTCGTGACTCTGGTAATTTTCGTTCAGGCCCTGCACCGTTTTCTGGATGGCCCGATGTTTGATCTCGTTCATAAAAGGCTCCTTTCGCCGGAGAACCGGCCCTTTGCCGCCTCAGGCGGCCGGACGGAGGGGGAATAGTTTAATCATACCTGTTTGGGCGGGATACGTCAATGAAAAGCGGGTAAAAAGGAACCGGGGGCCGCACTTTCGTGCGGCCCCCGGCCCCTGTGTGAAAACAGAAAAAAGGAAACGATATGAAAAATCGGAATCGGTTTGGGATGGGATCAGGCCTGGGTCTTTTCGCCCAGAACCACATTCAGGGTAATCAGCTCGCCGCCCCGGTCTACCTGTACCTGAACGGTGTCGCCGGCAGCATAATCCTGCAGGGCGTTGGTCACATCAGTGGCGGTGGTCACGGTCTTGGTGCCCACGCTCACAATGCGGTCGCCTACCTTCATGCCGGCGTTGGCAGCGCCGCTGCCCTCACTCACGCTCTGCACATAGGCGCCCAGGGTGGAAACGCCGTACTGCATGGCGGTCTGGGCGTCGGTAATGCTCACCACGGTGATGCCCAGAGCAGGACGACCGGTCACATAACCGTTTTCAATCAGATCCTGCGCAACGGATTTCACGGTGTTGATGGGAATGGCGAAGCCCAGACCCTCGGCGTTTTCATCGGCATTCTTTGCGTTTACAATACCGATCAGCTCGCCTCTGGAGTTGAACAGACCGCCGCCGGAGTTACCCGGGCTGATGGCAGCGCTGGTCTGGATCAGATTCATGGTGTTGCCTTCCACCGTTACGCTGCGGTTCAGCGCGCTGATGATGCCGTCGGTGGAGGTCACACCCAGGTTGCTGGGGTTGCCCACCGCGATGGCGGTTTCGCCGATGGCGATGGTGTCGGAATCGCCCAGAACTGCCGGGGTCAGGCCGGTGGCATCGATCTTGATGACTGCGATGTCGCTCTGGGAATCCGCGCCCACCAGAGTGGCGTTATAGGTGGTGCCGTCGTTCAGCTTTACGGTGATCTGTTCGGCGCCCTCCACCACATGGGCGTTGGTGATGATGTAGCCGTCAGCGGTGAAAATCACGCCGCTGCCCGCGCCGCTAACGATCTGCTGACCGCCCCAGAAGCCGTAGCTGGTGGTGACCATCTGCTCGGTGGTGATCTCCACCACGCTGGGGGTGATGGAATTGATCACGTTCACCAGCGGGTCCAGAGAAGCGGAGCCGCCGGTGCTGCTGGTGGCGGTACCGGCGGGATTGGCGCTCTGGTACACGATGCGGGCACTGCTGGTCTTATCGGCCAGATAGAAGCCGGCATAGCCACCGCCGAAGCTCACGCCTGCAACCAGCACCAGAGCCAGGGCGCCCGCGGCAACCTTTTTCAGCCGGGGATGGCTCTTCTTCATGCGGGGCGGCTGGGGCTCGCCGCCCATGGGAGCGGAGGGGCCAAAGCCGGGCATGGAAGCACCGGGGGCGGTGTAGTCGGTGCCGGTACCGGCGCCCATGGAGGGCTCACCGGTGGGGCCCATCGGGGTGTAGGAAGCGGGGGTGGGATTGCTGCCGCCGCTGTTCGGGTAGCTGCCGGAATAATCATATTCCCATTTGTTTTCCATACTCTATCATCCTTTCAGGTGAACAGGGGGTCCGGGGCGTCTGTCCGATTGAAACGCCGCTCTTGCGGCCCCTTGCTTATCGTTCTGGTTATAGTTTATCCGGCCGCCGTGAAAAACATTTTATGACCGGGTGAAAAAAATGTGAAATCCATGTATAATTGGTATGATTCCGGGCATCGGACTATGCCGGGAAGCTGACTCTATAAGGATATCATATTTGGAAAGGCAGGGCAATAGCGTGCGGGTGATACGCGAGGGAGAAGAATTCCTGTTATATAAGGAAAAGCTGCTTGTGGGGCGATGCGGATGCACTCGCCAGAACGAGGGCTGGCGGCTGGGGCCCCTGTGGGTGGATCCGGCCTGGCGGCGCCGCGGTTACGGCAGTTTTCTTCTGCGTCAGGTGCTGAAAGCCACCGGCGGATATGCCGGCGAAAGCCTGCATCTGCTGGAGCTGCCGAACGGCGATGCAGAGAAGGCGCTGGCGGAAAAATTCGGCTTTGCCCCCGCCGGAAATCTCTGGCGCAGGCATCGGGTGCCGGACCCCACCGCCGTGGGTCTGACCCATGATTTCCTGCGGCAGAATCTGTTGCCCGGCGGCTTTTTTGTGGACGCCACCTGCGGCAACGGGGGCGACACCGAATTTCTGTGCCGGCTGGCAGGACCGGAGGGCCGGGTGCTGGCGCTGGATCTGCAGCAGCAGGCGGTGGACAACACCAACGCCCGGCTGGCCGCGGCGGGGCTTTCCGGTATCGGCCGGGCGGTACAGGCGGACCATGCGGAGCTGGCAAAGCTGGTGGAGCCGAACATGGCGGACTGCGTGGTGTTCAACTTTGGCTATCTGCCCGGGGCGGACCACAGCCTGTTCACCACCCCCAAAAGCAGCCTGCCCGCGGTGAAGGCTGCGCTGGACGCACTGCGCCCCGGCGGAATTCTGGCGGCCTGTTTGTACAGCGGCGGCCCCAACGGCGACGGGGAAAAGACCGCCCTGCTGGAATTTTTCCGCAATCTGCCCATCCGGGAATACACGGTGCTGGTGTGCGAGTTTGCCAACTGGGCAACCACCGCGCCGCTGCCCTGCCTTGTGCGCAAAAAGGGCTGGTGAAATGCCCGAAAACCCTTTGTTTTTGCGGTTTTCCCCTTGCCAAAGCCATTCTGTATGTAATAATATATAGAGTGTTGTGTTTTTAAGGACCAAACCCCGCGCGGCGCGTGTGCGCCGCCCCAGAATATAAGGAGGACAAGCATCTATGGCCGATTTACGGCAAGAGATCCAGCGCCGGCGCACCTTTGCGATCATCAGCCACCCGGACGCCGGTAAGACCACCCTCACCGAAAAGCTGCTGCTGTACGGCGGCGCGATCCAGCAGGCAGGCAGCGTTAAGGGCAAGCAGAGCGCCCGCCACGCGGTCAGCGACTGGATGGAGATCGAGAAACAGCGTGGTATCTCGGTTACCAGTTCGGTGCTGCAGTTTGAATACGACGGAAAATGCGTCAACATCCTGGATACCCCCGGTCACCAGGACTTCTCGGAGGATACCTACCGCACCCTGATGGCCGCCGACGCGGCGGTCATGGTCATCGACGCCGCCAAGGGCGTTGAGGCCCAGACCATCAAGCTGTTCAAGGTCTGCACCCTGCGGCACATCCCCATTTTCACCTTCATCAACAAGATGGACCGGGAAGCCCGGGACCCCTTCGATCTGATGGAAGAGATCGAGAACATTCTGGGCATCCAGACCTACCCCATGAACTGGCCCATCGGCTGCGGCAAGGAGTTCAAGGGCGTGTTCGACCGGGAAAGCCGTCACATTCTGGCCTTCCAGAGCGACGGCAAGGCCAACGGCGTGAAGATTCTGGACAAGATCGAGGCCGAGCTGGGCGATCCCAGTTTGGACGAGCTGATCACTGCCCCGCTGCATGAAAAGCTGGCCGAGGACATCGAGTTGCTGGACGGCGCCAGCTACGACTTCGACATGGAAGCCGTGCAGACCGGCCGCCTGAGCCCGGTATTCTTTGGCTCCGCGCTGACCAACTTCGGTGTGGAGCCCTTCCTGAAGGAGTTTTTGCGCCTGTCTCCCAGCCCGCTGCCCCGCAAAAGCGGCGACGAGATGATTGAGCCCGCCCAGAACACCTTCTCCGGCTTCATCTTCAAGATTCAGGCCAACATGAACAAGGCCCACCGGGACCGCATCGCCTTCATGCGCATCTGCTCGGGCAAATTCGAGCGCGGCATGGAGGTCACCCATGTGCAGGGCGGCAAGAAGATCAAGCTGGCCCAGTCCACCCAGCTGATGGCCCAGGATCGGGCCACTGTGGACGAGGCTTACGCCGGCGACATCATCGGTCTGTTTGACCCGGGCATCTTCTCCATCGGCGACACCCTGTGCACCGGCAAGGAAAAGATCCAGTATGCGGGCATCCCCACCTTCGCGCCCGAGCATTTTGCCCGGATTACCCAGGTGGACACCATGAAGCGCAAGCAGTTTGTGAAGGGTATGGAGCAGGTGGCCCAGGAGGGCGCCATCCAGATCTTCCGCGAGCTGAACGGCGGCATGGAAGAAGTGATCGTGGGCGTTGTGGGCGTTCTGCAGTTCGAGGTGCTGGAGTACCGGCTGAAGAACGAGTACAATGTGGACATCCGCATGCAGAAGCTGCCCTTCGAGCACATCCGCTGGATCGAGAACGAGGATCTGGATCCGAAGGATCTGGACCTGACCAGCGACACCAAGCGCATCGAGGACCTGAAGGGCAACAAGCTGCTGCTCTTCACCACCCCCTGGGCCATCAACTGGGCTCAACAGCACAACGAGGGCCTGGAACTCAGCGAGTTCGGCAACGTGTGATTTTCAAACAGGGCATTCGGCCGCTGGCCGGATGCCCTGTTTTTTTGCCGCAAAACGGTGGAGGTCTGTGGTACAATAAGGGAAAGGTACGCCGCCAGACGGCAAAAAGGAGGGCGCGAGGAATGGGAGCGAGTGATTGGGAGGATCTGATGAACGGGGTGTTCGGCCCCGGCGGACGGCTGCGCGCAGGCACGGCAAAGCCTGCCCGGAATGAGAAAACGGCAGAGACCGCGCAGCAGACGCTGCAGAAAAACCAGAAGGCGCTGGATGAGGCGCTGGCCCGGCAGGCGCAGGAGATCACCCGGCTGGGCGGCGAGCTGGAGCATACCATGCAGCGGGACGGCCTGCTCACCGAAGCCGAGACACAGGCGGCCCGGCGCACCGTGCCCGCCCCCGTGCAGGCCGACGCCTTCGACGGGCTGGAGCAGGCGCTGGGAAAAAGCGTGCTGGGCCAGCCGGAATTTCTCAAACAGCTGGTGCGGGCTTTCAAGCGGCCCTTCGTGCTGGGTACGACGGGAGAAACGGCCCGCGGGGTGCTGCTGGTGCATGGCCCGGCAGGCACCGGAAAACACACGGCACTGAAGGCCATTGCCCGGGAAATGGCGGCCCGCAAGCTGCTCAGCGGGCCGCAGATCGCATGGATGGATCTGGGCCTTTACCCGGGGCCCGGGCAGGAAAAGCTGTTTTTGCAGGATCTGTACGCCGCGTTGAACGGGCCGGGGCAGATGCTGGTGTTCTGTAATTATGAGCGGTGCCATCCGGGCTTTCTGAACATGCTGGCGGCAATGGTGCAAACCGGCAGCGCCCCGCTGAACAGCCGCTATGCGGTGCAGAAGGGCATGCTGGTGGACGTGGGCACCGCGCTGGTGCCGGACGCGGTGAGCGCCCTGAGCCCCCGGGGCAAATATCTGGTGTTCCTGAGCGGTAAGGGGCCGGAGAAGATGGCGGACCGGATGGGCGCGGGCGTGGTGAACGCACTGAGCGACGTGTGCGCCACCCGGCCCTTCACCGAGGAGGAGCTGGCGGAAATCGCTGCCCGGGGGCTGGAGCAGCTGACCGAACACGCGGCCCGGCAGTTGAAGCTGACCGTTACGGCAAATGAAGAATTTCTGGCGCTGGCCCGGCGGCAGGCAAGCCCCGGCCGGGGGGCAGCGCCCATCGGGGAATTTTTTGACCGGTGCTTCAGGGCACTGGCGGAATACAAGCTGGAAGAGGAGCCGGTGGCGGGTGCGGCTGTTGCCCTCAGCGCGCCGGAGGGCCGGGTGCTGGCGGCGGTGGCCGGCGGTCAGCCGGTGGATCTGCTGGGCCTGCTGCGGCAGGAATACACCGGTATGCTGGATGAGGTGGACCGGGAACTGGAAAACATTGTGGGCCTTGACGAGGTGAAGGACTACGTGCTGCGCCTGAAGGACAGTGTGCAGGCCAATCAGCGCCGGGCCCAGGCAGGCATGAAAACCGGGTCGGTTTCCATGCACATGATCTTTGCAGGCAATCCGGGCACCGGTAAGACCACCATTGCCCGGCTGGTGGGCAAGTACCTGAAGGCCATTGGCGCGCTGCGGGGCGGCCAGCTGGTGGAGGTGAGCCGGGCGGATCTGGTGGGCCGCTATGTGGGCCACACCGCACCCCTTACCAATCAGGTGATCCGTTCGGCGCTGGGCGGTGTGCTGTTTATCGACGAGGCCTATTCCCTCTACCGGGGCAAGGACGACAGCTTCGGCCTGGAGGCCATCGACACTCTGGTGAAGGGCATGGAGGATCACCGGGACGATCTGGTGGTGATTCTGGCGGGCTATTTCAGAGAGATGGAGCAGTTTCTGACCGCCAACAGCGGCCTTGCCTCCCGCTTTCCCAACCGGATTGAGTTCCCGGATTACACCGGCGAGGAGTTGTGGCGAATTCTGGAGCTGAGTGCAAAGGGCAGGGGTTACCGGATGGCCGAGGGCTGCCGGGAACCGATCACCGGATATTTCACCCGGGCGCAGGCGGAGAACGCCGCTGAAAACGGCAACGGCCGCATGGCCCGCAATCTGCTGGAGCGGGCGATTTTGAATCAGAGCCGCCGGCTGGCTGCCGAACCGCAGGCCGCGCTGGACGAGCTGACGCTGGGGGATTTTGCGCTGGACGAAATTGAATAAAACAAAAAAGAAGGCCTGCTGCATTCGCAGCAGGCCTTCTTCTGGTTTTGCAAAAGCCGATCAACAGGTGGTGCCCACAGGCCGCAGCGCCCGTGCCAGCCGCCGGCCCACCGTCAGGGCCAGCGCCAGCTTGATGCAGTCCGGCAGGATGAAGGGAATCACACACATGCCCAACACGGCCGGCAGGCTGTATGCGCTGCCGTTCATAGCCGACACCCGGAGGAACCAGAAGGTGCCGAAGCTATAACAGACGGCAAGTCCGGCCAGATTCCCCGCAAGGCAGCGGGCCAGCTCCGGCAGGGGCAGCCTGTCTGCCAGCAGGCAGACGGGGCCGATGAGGGCAAAGCCCACAATGTAGCCGCCGGTGGGGCCCAGCAGCGCCCCCGGCCCGCCGGAAAATCCGGCAAACACCGGCAGGCCCACAAGGCCCAGCAGGATGTAGACAATGACTGCCGCACTGCCCTGACGGGCCCCCAGCACTGCCAGCACCAGAAAGATGCCGAAGGTCTGCAGGGTAAAAGGCACTGCGGCCGGAATGCTGATCCAGGCGCACAGCGCAATGATCACTGCGCCCATGGCGGTGCGGGTAAGGGTTTGCGTCTTGGTCATAAAATACAGGCTCCTTGGTCAGAATTGGCGGATCAGAAGAACAGTCCGCCGGCTCCGCGCCAGGCATCCCAGGGGTTCACCGGAATATCGCCCACGCGCATTTCGCAGATCACATGGCCCTGGGTGGTGCCGATCTGCTGGCCCTGGGTCACGAAGTCGCCCTCGTCCACATCCCGGCGGCCCAGCAGATAGAACAGGCTCTTCACACCGCAGCCGTGCTCGATCACCACCACACGGCCCAGGCTGCCATTGGTCTGGGCGTAAACCACCCGGCCGGCGGCGGGAGCCACCACAGCGCTGCCGGAGGTGGTCTCCAGCGTCACGTTAATGCTGCGCCGGGGGGCGATGTTGGCGTTGTAGGCTGCGATCTGCTCCAGCGGGATGGCCGCGTTCAGCGGGTCGGTGGGATCCAGACGGTCGGTGTATTCCAGTACCGCGTAATCCCGCAGGATCTTGCCCTGCACCGGCTGGATAAAGGGGCCGCCCCAGTAGATGTCCGGGTCATTGATCTCCCACAGAAAATCCATGTTGCTGGGCAGTGCGCCCACATAGGGAATGGCAGAGGTACCGTCGATGGTGTAGGTGTCCAGTTCACGGCGCTGCCGCCCGTAGACCTGCACGGTTTCGGTAACGGTCTGGCCGTTCACAGTGGCGCTGATGTCATAGCTGCCGGCCATCTGGTTGTAGTCCACCGGCACAAAGGCCACCCACTCGCCCTGATACAGGGTGAAGGGAAGCTCGGCCAGCTCGGTGGTCAGCGAGGGGACCATGTCGCCCAGAACGCCCTCCAGCCGCACGCCGATCACGCTGCCCTGGGCCACGCCGGTGGCAGAGAGCACCAGCCGGGGCTGGGCCTCCAGCTGGAAGTTGAACTGATAGGTGTAGGAGCCCTGCGCGGCGCCGGTGGTTTCCGGCGAGGTGACCGTGAGGGTGACGGAATAGGCGCCGTTCTCGCTGAAATGAAATTCGTTGTAGGCAGTTGTGTCGCCCTCAAACAGGGTTTCACCCGCCTCGTTTTCAATGATCAGAAGGGCGGTGGTGTGTTCCGGCAGCTCCAGCGACGGGTGGCTCTCGCTCACCGACTCCAGATCCTGCCAGCTGCTGCCCGGCTTTTTGGAAAAATCCCGGTGCAGAAAGCCCATCACAGGAACCGACCAGTCGTAGCCGGCGGCTTCCAGCGTCTGGCCCGCCCAGCTCACATCGTACTGGGGCAGGCTGTTCAGGCTCACGCTCCGGTACATGCTGAAGAAGGTGCCGCCCAGAATCAGAGCCAGCAGCACCGCCACCAGCACGATCCACCGCAAAAGGGAGGTGGAGGCGCTGAACAGGCGTGCGCCAAGGCTGAGGGGGGCATCCTCGTCCTCCCAGTCCTCCTCCTCATACAGCTCTTCTTCGTATTCGTCCTCGTCCGAACCGTCCGCTTCGCCTGCGTCGGCTTCCGTGTCTTCCGGCCGGGCGGAGGATTCCTCCTGCACGGCAGGGGAATTGGCGGTCTGCTGCTCGCCGGTTTCCTGTTCGTCGGGCTGAAGAGCGCCGTCCGCCGGCTGCTTTGTGTCTTTGTTCAATGATTCCACCTCACATCAAAGGTTTTGGGCCGCGCAGTGCGCGGCGGATTCAGGGCTGGAAGAACAGCCCGCCTGTGGTTTGCGTCAGCTTGGCGGGGTCCACACTCTTGTTGCCCACCCTGACCTCCCAGATCAGGGTGTTTTCCGCGTGACCGATCACCTGGTCCTGCGCCACAATGGAACCCACGGAAACATTCAGATCCTGCAGGTGATACAGATAGCTCTTCACACCGCAGCCGTGGTCGATCACCAGCGTGTTCCCGGTGAGCAGCAGGTTTTCGGCCAGCAGCACCTTGCCGGGGGCCGGGGCGATGACCTCGTAGCCCGGTGTGGTCACATAGGTAAGGTTGGCGGCTTGTCCCGCCCGGGAGCCGTCGGCTGCAATAAGATATGCGCCGTAGGGCTGGAATATGTTGCCCTGCACCGGAGGCGAGAACCGCCCGGTCCACAGCTTTTCATTGGTGCCCTGGGTGTAAAAGCCGTAGATTTTATCCCGGAACTGGGCATTGGCCTCGGCAGTGGCGTCGCCGCCGCTCAAGGTCGTGGTGGTGTACTGGCTGGCCCCCACTGTGAGGGTGGCGGTCAGGGCTTCGCCGCCCACCTCCACCGTGATGGTGTGGTCGCCGCCGGGGGCGTTGTAGGGGATGCCCAGGTAGCCGATCCAGCCGCCGCTTACCGGTGCAAACCAGACCTGGCCCAGGTCGGTGTCGGCCACCGGCGGGTCGGACTGCTGACCCAGAAGGCCACCCACATAGATGGCGGCCGTGTCGCCCTGGCGCACCGATTCGCTGGAAAGGGTGACGCTGGCCGCGGCACTTACGGTGAAGCGGCACTGATACTGATACCAGCCGTAGGCTTTGCCCGGGCGCTGGCCGGTGTCCTCACAGCCGGCACGGATGGTGAGCAGGTACACGCCATCCTGCGGGAAGGTGTAGTCCTTCCACTGGTCGGCTCCGCCCTCGAACAGGGTTTCGCCCTCGCTGCTTTGCAGCAGCAGGGTGGTGGCGCTTTCGGTCATGCCCTCGGCCAGTACCAGTTCGGCGCTGGCGGTGGTAATGGGCTCGTCCAGTGTCTGGATGGCGGAGCCGGGGCTCAGATCCAGCTCCCGCCAGACCATTCCGCCCAGAATGGGCACCGTCCACTGGTAGCCCACCGGCTCGTCCAGCGTCTGGCCGGCCAGGGTGATGGCCTTTTCGGGCAGGTCTTCTTCGGTGATGTGGTAATACAAAAAGGCGAGGCTGCCTCCAACAATCGCCCCGGTGAACAGAACGACCATGAGCAGCCACAGGAACAATCGTTTCATCCAGCGGCCTCCTTTTCAGGCAGTTGGTAAAATGGGGCACAACTCCCCATAATATTTACCATTATACCATATTTGCAGGCGATGCACAGTAAAAAATGATACCGGGAACGCACCGCTTGACACAGTGTGCACAGCGGGGCTAGAATCAAAAGCAGCAAAGGGAGGAATGAAACCATGACCTATCAGGAAATGCTCGCCGCTGCCCGCACCTGCAGCGGCCCTTACTGCAAGGTGTGCCCGGTGTGCAACGGCAGGGCCTGCGGCGCAACCATGCCCGGCCCCGGCGCGAAGGGCGCCGGCACCGTGGCCGCCGCCAACTATGCGGCCTGGCAGAAGATCTGCGTGAATATGGATACCATCTGCGACAATAAGCCCGTGGACACCCGGTTCGACTTCTTCGGCCAGACCTGTGAGCTGCCGGTGCTGGCTGCGCCGGTGGGTGCGGTGAAGCTGCACTACGGCGACAAGTTCACCGACGAGGAATACAACCGGATTCTGGTTCCTGCCTGCACCGAAGCGGGCATTGCCGCTTTCACCGGTGACGGCACCGACCCGGAGGTGTTCCGCGCCGCTGCCGCTGCCATTGGCGCAGCCGGGGGCCGGGGCGTGCCCACCGTAAAGCCCTGGAACCGCCAGAGCCTGTTTGCCAAGCTGGATGAGGCCAAGGCCGCGGGCGCGAGGGTGTTCGCCATGGATATTGACGCCGCCGGCCTGCCCTTTTTGAAGGGGCTGAACCCGCCCGCCGGCCCCAAGACCGTGGAGGAGCTGCGGGAGATCATCGATTACGCGGGCGTGCCCTTTATTCTGAAGGGGATCATGACGGTAAAGGGCGCCGAGAAGGCGCTGGAAGCCGGGGCCGCGGGCATTGTGGTTTCCAACCACGGCGGCCGCGTGCAGGACGGCGTGCCCGCCACGGCACAGGTGCTGCCCGCCATTGCCAAAGCGGTGAAGGGCCGCATGATGGTTCTGGCGGACGGCGGCATCCGCAGTGGGCTGGACGTGTTCCGGGCGCTGGCGCTGGGCGCGGATGCGGTGCTGCTGGCCCGCCCCTATGTAACCGCCGTATACGGCGGCGGGGCCGAGGGCGTGGCGCTGCTTACCAACAAGCTGAAAAGCGAATTGCAGGATACCATGGCCATGTGCGGTGTGCACAGCCTGGCCGAGATTGGACCGGAGCTGCTCTGGCAGGAGTAAGCCGGAAAAAGAAACGAAAAAATGCCGCCGGGGAATTTCCCCGGCGGCATTTTTGTGAATTGGGTTGGATCAGGCCTCGTCCACAGGCTCCTGAACTTCGTCGGCGGCGTCCACGTCCTCTTCGGCGCTGGCGGGCTCGTCGTCAAAGTCCTCGCTGAACAGCAGCTGCTCGTACTCGTCCAGCTCCTTTTCCCGGCGGCGGATGTACAGCCAGGCAGCAGTCAGCGCACCCACGGCGCTGGCAAGGAACAGCAGAACGGCAACAAAGGTAGAATGCTTCATAATCGATTCCTCCTTGATAATGGCCGGGCAAAACGGCCCGGGCCGGAATTCATTGAATATAGGTTTATTATATCCCGCCGGGCGGTGGAATACAATACGATTTTGTGAACATGGCCGAAAATCGGCGGGTCAGACCGTTTCCTCCAGCAGCGGCCGGTAGGCCTTGAAGGCGCCGGGCAGGGTGTACTGCTGCGTCAGCGCCGCCCGGTCTGCCCACACATAGCCCGGGGGCAGAGGGCAGGCATCGGCTTCGGCCTGCCAGCCGTTCATGCGCCACTCGATGTGGCTGAAAATGTGCTTGGCGGGCTTGAGGGCGCTGCCCTGCCGCACAGAAATGCCCAGGGCTTCCAGCCGGGCGGCTGCCTCGGCCCAGGGAAGGGACTCTTCAAACAGCGCCGGCTGCCACAGCCCGGCCAGCAGGCCGGAGTCCGGGCGGCGCTGGAGCAGCCAGCCCGCCTCGCTTTTCACCAGCAGAACAGTGATCGGCTGCACCCGCCGGGCCTTGGCGGCCTTTTTCACCGGCAGGGTGTTCTGGGCCCCGGCCTGCCGGGCCCGGCACAGATGAGCCAGCGGGCAGAGATCGCACAGCGGCTCGCCGTTGGGCAGACAGACCAGTGCCCCCAGTTCCATCAGGGCTTCGTTGTAGGGGCCGGGAGCATCCGGCGGCTGGTGCTCCATCACCCACTGGGTGTAGGCCTTTTTGGTTTTGGGGTCAGCGATGTCCCGGTCATCGTTGTACAGGCGGCTGAACACCCGCAGCACGTTGCCGTCCACCGCGGGCACCGGCAGATGGAAGGCGATGGAGCCGATGGCCCCGGCGGTGTAGTCGCCGATGCCGGGCAGCGCCAGCAGCTTTTTGTGGTCGGCGGGCAGCTGGCCGCCGTACTCCTCGCACACAATGCGGGCGGCCTTTTGCAGGTTGCGCACCCGGCTGTAATACCCAAGGCCCTCCCACAGCTTGTGCAGCTTTTCCTCGTCGCATTCCGCCAGATCCCGGATGGTGGGCAGGGCCTTCATCCAGCGGTCGTAGTATTCCAGCGCGGCGGCCACCCGCGTCTGCTGCAGCATAATCTCGCTGACCCAGATGTGGTAGGGGGTGGGGTCCTGCCGGAAGGGCAGGGTGCGGGCGTTCTTTGAAAACCAGGCCAGCAGATCCGGCGCGATGGGGGAAAGGGTGGGCATTGGCGTTGTTCTCCTTTTGGATGGTCTCTGGGTAGTATACCACGCCGAGTGCCGTTTGCGAAACTGTTTTGAGGCCGGGCGCGCTTGACAAAATATCCCACAGGTGATATAGTTAGTTACACAAGTAATGAACCAATGAACAAGAAGGCGGAAAGGAGGCCGAGGCTGTGAATGGAACCCTGAATGATCAAAGTTCCATCTATCTGCAGATTGCAAAAATGCTGGAGGACAGCATCCTGCGGGGCATCTATCAGGAGGGCGAGCAGGTGCCCAGCACCAACGAGCTGGCACGGCAGTACAGCATCAACCCGGCCACGGCGGCCAAGGGCATCAACCTGCTGGTGGACGACGGAGTGCTGTATAAAAAACGGGGCATCGGCATGTTTGTGGCCGATGGAGCGGTGGCGCTGGTGCAAAAAAAGCGCCGGGCCGCCTTTTATCAGCAGTATGTGACCGCCCTGGCCAGAGAGGCGAAAAGCCTGGGCCTGGGCGAGGAGGAACTGGCCGGCATGATCCGCCGGGCTTACAGCGAGGCCCAGTAAAGAAGGGCCGGGGAGGAAAGCGAGTATGGAACAGATGGCATTGAAGGCCGTGGGCCTGAACAAGAGTTTTGGAACCAAGGAAGTGCTGAAAAATCTGGAGCTGACCATTGAGCCGGGCCGCATCTACGGTCTGATTGGCCGCAACGGCGCAGGCAAGACCACTCTGCTTGCCCTGCTCACCGCCCAGCTGGCGGCGGACGGCGGCCAGATCACCTGCGGCGGCCAGCCCGTGTGGGAAAACCCGGCGGCGCTGCAGCAGCTGTGCTTTTCCCGGGAGTTTTCCGGCGCGCCAAACAGCGTGGCCGCGGGTTTGAAGGTGAAGGATTATTTCCGCATTGCCTCGATCTACTACAAAAACTGGGATGACGCCTATGCCCACCGGCTGGCGCAGCGGTTTGGATTGGAGGAGAACAAGCGGATCAACAAGCTGTCCAAGGGTATGCTGAGCATGGTCACCATAGTGGTGGCGCTGGCCAGCCGGGCGCCCATCACCCTGCTGGATGAGCCGGTGGCCGGTCTGGATGTGGTGGCCCGGGAGCTGTTCTACAAGCTGCTGCTGGAGGACTACGCCGAGACCGGGCGCACCTTTGTGGTATCCACCCATATTATTGAAGAAGCAGCCGCCGTGTTTGAGGAGGTCATCATTCTGGATGAGGGCCGCATTGTGGAAAAGGCTCCCACCGAGGAGCTGGTGGCCCAGTTCCACCTGATCAGCGGCCGGGAGGATGAAGTGGATGCTGCCGCGCAGGGCCTGACGGTGCTCTCCACCGAGCGGATGGGCCGCCACAAGGCGGTGACGGTGCGCTGCGGCGAAAATGAGCTGGCACAGGCGGTAAGCGGCCGGGATGTGGATGTGACCCCGCTGAACCTGCAAAAGGTGTTTGTGGCCCTGTGCGGCCACGGGGAGGTGCAGGATGGTTAACAACATCAAAGCCTTCTGGCGGTACTCCGCCACTGGATTGGGCGTGCTTTTCGGGTTTGTGGTGTTCTGCCTGGTGAGTACGGCGCTCTTCGGGCCGGAATCTCTGTTCGCCAATTATCTCCGGGGCGGCATAATGATGTTCTTTATCATAAGCCCGATCCTCAGTTCCTCGCTGGTGCGCAGTCTGGTGAACATCGGTCTCGCGATGGGCGCGGTGCGCAAAAGTCTTTGGAGCACCATGGAGCTGGCCATTGCGGTGCAGGCACTGGTCTGCCTGCCCATGCAGGCGTTGCTGGACTGGGGCGCGTCGGTTTTTACGCCGGAGGAACCCGGGCTTTCGCTGACCCTGCCGGTACGGGGGCTTTCCGGACTGGCACTGTTTTTGCTGCTGTGGGCCATGGGGGCCATGGGCAGCTGGCTGTCGCTGGTGCAGAAAACCGGCTGGAAGATCTTTGGCTGGGGACTGGTGATGCTGCTGTATCTGGGATACATAGCCGCCATGATCGCCCACATGATCTTCTCGTTTTTTGATATGAATACTATCCTGTGGGTTATCTGCGGCGTAAGCCTTGCGGTGGGCGGCGTGGCCAGCGTCGGGCTGTATCGCCAGTGCCGCACTGCTCAGGTGAACTGGCTGTGAGGAAAGGAGCGGACGGGAAATGAAGAAAGAGACGCTGCGCCGCCAGTGGCTGCTGTACGGCAGCGGGCTGGACTGGCAGCTGGGCGCGGTGGCCGTGTTCTGGCTGCTGATCGAGGGCGTCACGGCGGTGGCGCTGGCCATCACCGGGGAAAAGACCACGGTGATCCTCTCCGCCATGATCTGCCTGATCCAGCTGGCCTTTGTGAGTGTGTTCACCGGGCTTCAGCGGGTAAACCGGGTGCTCACGCTGGGGGTGGCCCTGGGCGGGACCCGACGCCAGCAGGTGCTGCGCTGTGTGGCCTGGCATCTGGGCGGCGCACTGGCAAGCGCTGTGCTGCTTTTTGTGCTGGACGGAGTGAGCCATCTGATCTACCGGCTGGCCTATGCGCCCCGGGGCATTGTGCTGGACATGGATGGCCTGGCACTGCTGCCCGTGCCGGTCTGGCTGCTGATCCTGCTTGCTCCGGTGCTGCTGGGCATGTGCGTGGCGGCCACGGTGAATACCCTTGGCTCCAGAGGCTTCTGGATCGTCTGGGTATTGTGGCTGCTGATCTGCTTTTCGCCCAATTCGCTGATTAAATTGTATGAGACCAGCCCGGCCGCTCTGTGGGCGGTGCTGGCCCTTGCGGCGGTGCTGCTGCTGGGCTGGACGGTATGGTCGGTGCGGCGGCTGCTGCGCTGGACGGTGCGGGAGCTGTAAACAGGAAAAACTGATGAAAAGAGCGGGATGCACCGGATTTTGGTGCATCCCGCTCTGGCGTTTGGGCGGATGGTATGGTACACTGGGGTTATTCCAAGTGGAGCGCAGGGAAAAAGCAGCTCCGCAGCAAAGGAGGCGGTTGCATGCCGCAGAAAAAACAAAACGAATTTGCCGTAGCGGTGGGTCTGCTGGGGCTGGGGTTCACCGGCATGATGCTGGTCAGCCTGATCGGGTGCAGCCTGATGACCATGGCGGCGGTGTGGACCACGGACCGGGTGGCCACCGATCTGCTGATGCTCCTGAATGATATAAGTATTTATGGTCTGGGGCTGCCGGTGCTGCTGGCCGTGGGCCATTTTCTGCCAGACGGCGGGCCGATGCCGCTGCGTCCCAAACGGGCGCTGCGCCCCGTCACCTTTGCCCGGGCGGCGGCGGTGGGCTATGCCGGATGTATGGCGGCCAGCCTGGTCACCAATCTGGCCCTGATGCTGCTGCGCACCCTGACCGGTTTGCAGGGAAACAGCCTGAACAGCACGGTGGAAGAGATGTCGCCCTGGGCGGCGCTGATTCTGGTCAGTCTGGTGCCGGCGGTGGGCGAGGAGCTGGTGTTCCGGGGGTATCTGTACCGCAAGCTGATCCGGTTCGGTCAGCTGCCCTATATTCTGCTTTCCGCCTTTTTCTTCGGCAGCTTCCACGGCAATCTGGAGCAGTTCTTCTATGCCTTTGTGCTGGGCTGCTGGCTGGGGTATCTGGTCTGCCGCACCGGCAGCGTGTTCTACGGCATGCTGATCCATCTGTTCATTAACTTCTTCAGCAGCTGTGTGCTCACCGGTGTGGGCGAGGGCGCGGTGATCAACACCCTGCTGGGAGCGGGAATTCTGGCGCTGGCGGGCTGGGGCTTTGTGCAGTTCTGGGACTTCCGCCGCCGGATGTTCGTGCGCCCGGCAACCGGCCTGCCCCAGCACCCGGTGCGGGCGGTGCTGCTCAACCCGGGCATGCTGCTGTGGATTGTGGCCTTTGTGGCCATGAGCGTGATCAATCTGTTTGGCGGAACCTGACCCCTTGCACACTGCAGTAAAATCCGGTATAATCAGGAAAAGTTACTGTTTTGGAGGGCTTGCGATGAAATTCATCAGCTGGAACGTGAACGGCCTGCGGGCGGTGCTGAAAAAGGGCTTTGCCGAAAACTTTGCCGCCCTGGACGCGGATATCTTCTGTTTACAGGAGACCAAGTGCCAGCCCGGGCAGGCGGAATTTGAGCCGGAGGGCTACACCGAGTATTTTTGCAGCGCCGAGAAAAAGGGCTATTCCGGCACCGCCTGCTACTGCAAGCAGCCGCCGCTGAGCGTGCGCTACGGCATCGGACCGGAGGAGCACAGCCACGAGGGCCGGGCCATCACGCTGGAATACCCGGAGTTTTATCTGGTGAACGTCTACACCCCCAACGCCCAGGAGGGGCTGGCCCGCATCGACTACCGGATGCAGTGGGAGGACGATCTGCGCGCCTACCTGATGGAGCTGGATAAGGAAAAGCCGGTGATCTACTGCGGCGATCTGAATGTGGCCCACAACGAGATCGATCTGAAGAACCCCAAGTCCAACCGGGGCAACGCGGGCTTCTCCGATCAGGAGCGGGAAAAGATGACCAACCTTCTGGCCAGCGGCTTTTCGGACAGCTTCCGCGCTCTCTATCCGAACAAAACCGGCGCGTACAGCTGGTGGAGCTACCGCTTCAACGCCCGCAAGAACAACGCGGGGTGGCGTATCGATTATTTCATCGTGTCCAACCGGCTGATGGACAAGGTGAAGGACAGCCTGATCTATGCGGACATTGAGGGCAGCGACCACTGCCCGGTGGGCCTGATCCTTGATCTGTGATCCTTCAAATTCACAAAACAAAAACACCCGGCAGGGAGCAGGCAAGGCTCCGCGCCGGGTGTTTTCTGTTATCCGGGATAATACTGCTTTTTCAGCTTTTGCAGCCGTTCCAGCGCGGCTGCGCCGCGGGGGCCCAGTTCCTGGGTCAGGGCCACCAGCAACCCGTCCACCAGTGCGGCGGGGGCGGCCATGGAGTGGTATTCCTTTTCCGGCCCCCGATAGGCGAACAGATTGATGTCCGCCGCCTGATCCGGCGGCAGGCAGGTGCGGCTCACAAAAGCCAGGGTGGTGTAGCCGGCAGCGCGCCCCTGTTCCAGCAGGATGCGGCCCTCCCGGCTGAGTTTGGAAAAGCTGAACAGCACCGCCACATCGCCTTTTTCCGCGCCCGCCAGACCCTCCAGCAGCTCGGAGCCGGAGGTGGGCAGCAGCCGGGCGTCCAGCCCCAGACGGCGCAGCCGGAAGTGCAGCAGCCGGGCAAGACTGGCCGAGGCGTTTTTGCCGTGGATGTAGATCCGGCCTGCGCCGGCAAGGGCGGCCACCGCCCGGTCAAATTCCGCTTCGTCCAGCTGGGCGGCGGTGGTTTCCAGACAGGCCTGCTGGCTGGCCAGCCAGTCCCGGGGCGAAAAGCGGCCGGACCGCTGCAGGGTGGCGGCCAGCTTTACCGCCGGACCGGCGGCAGCCTGTTCCAGAACCAGCGTTTTCAGGGCTTTGAAATCCCGGCAGCCCACATGGCGGGCAAAGCGGGAAAGGGTGGCTTCGGAAAGGCCCAGCCGTTCCGCCAGCTGCCCGATGGACAGAAACAGAAAGGCGTCGGTATTGGTGTTGATGAAATCCAGAATGGAGCGTTCCGCCCGGGTAAGCTGTTCCGGCGGAATGGGAAGGCGCAGTTCCATGGCATTGAATCCCCGTTCAATTAATATACAGAAAAATGCGGCGAAAGGGGCCGCTGGTTGCATTATACCCCCGGCGGGCGGGGCCTGTCCAGAAAAAGGCGTGTAAAAAAGCCCCGCACCGGGCGTGAAAACCCGGCACGGGGGAAGAGGGCTTTTTTATACGGGAGCCTGGCTGGTGAGAACCTCCACATAGTTGCCGCCCAGCGCGTGAATCTCCTTGAGCGAACGCTTGAGCAGACCGGCAGTGCGCACCAGGAAGGGGGCCTGTTCGCTGAGCTCAATGGAGTAGCGGCCGGCGTTCATTTCCTGACGCAGCTGCTCCACGGTGGTGAACTCCCGCTCAAAGCGGGTGGCGATGCAGCCGTACTGCACTGCCTGATGGGTATCGCTGCCGGAGACCACCGGAATACCCAGTGCTTTGCCCAGCTGGGTGGTCAGCGCACGGGTGCGTTCCGGGTCCATGGCCATGTCCTTGCCGTTCATGTCCAGAAATGCAAAGCGGCGCAGCTGTTCCAGGGGCTGTTCCGGCACATGGCCCGGCGCCCGGTAGGGATGGCCGCAGCCCACCAGCACCGGGTATTCCTCAAACAGATCCAGCAGCTGGACCAGAGGAGGGAAGTGCCCCCGCTCCTTGTGGGGGGCAAGGCGGCGGTTCAGCTCCAGAATGGCCTCCATGGGCCCGATGCTCAGAATATGGCCGCACTCGGCCACGTCGGTTTCCATGCCGGGAAAGACCCGCAGGCCGTTTTCCAGCACAAGGCAGTCGCCGGTGCGCTGGCTCACCGAAGCCAGATAACCATACAGATCCTCAAATTGCAGGGTGTTGAAATGCTCGGTCAGGCACAGGCCGTCCAGTCCGGCCCGGCGGGCCTCACCGAACAGCCAGTCGGTGTAGGCGGTGGAAAACGGCAGCTTTTTGGCCAGCTTGCCGTGGGTGTGGAAATCAAACAGCAACAAAAACACTTCCTTTTTTCAAACGGCGGATCGAATGCTCACAGCAGGGTGGAGACAAAAACCGTGAGGCAGACCCACAAAGCGGAAATCGCCAGAAACAGCCAGTCGTCGTAGCGGATTTGAAGGGTGGAAAGCTTGATCTTTTTCACCTCTTTGTTTACGGCGGCGTAGCGATAGCCCCGCAGCTCCAGCGCCTCCACCGTGGTGCGGGAGCGCTTGGCGGTGTTGAGCATCAGCGGGTAGAAGGCCCAGATTACCACCTTGATCTGGTAGGCAAGATACCGGATTTTGCCCCAGATGGTCTCGTGGGCGGGCGGGTTGCCCCGCAGCCGGAACGAGAGCAGCACATTCTGAAATTCCTCCATGAGCATGGGCAGCATCCGGTAGGCGTAGGAGATGGAAAAGCTGAGCCGCTCGGGGCAGCCGAACCACATCAGGCCGTTGCTCAGCCGGTCCGGGTCCAGACCGGAAAACACCGTGATGGAGGCCAGCGAGATGGTGGCCACCTTCAGGGTGAGCACCAGCAGCGGGGCCACGGCGGAGGCGTTGCCGCCGAACAGCAGCGTGACCAGAAACAGGTAACCGGTCTGGGAGAAAACGCCCAGACCGAACAGGAACAGCACCAGCCCGGCCACCTTCGCCAGCAGGGTGGTGATGGTCACCAGCACAAAGCAGCCCAGCAGAAAGGGCAGATCCTTCACAAACCAGGGCACCAGCCCAAAGAACAGATACCACACCAGCAGAACCCGGGGGTCCAGTGCGGCGATGGGGGTATCGTCGTTTCCGTAGGCGTTTTTCAGCACCTGATTGCGCAGAAAATCCATGGAGAATTTGTCCAGGATATTTTCCGAAAGTTTGTTCAGCATGGTTTATTCGGCCTCCTCGAAGGCGTTCACAAAGTCGTTCACGGTGTAGCAGCGGGCGGCAGGGTCCAGCCGGCGGGCCATGGCGAAGATTTCCGGCGGGCGGATGCCCACCCGGTCGATCACGTCCTGCCGGGCAAAGATTTCGTCCCGGGGGCCGTCGGCAATCACCTGGCCCTGATACAATACGATGATCCGGTCCGCCCACTGGCAGACCAGCTGCATGTCGTGAGTGGCGATGACCGCTGTGTGGATCACATCCTTCATCTCCTCCAGCACGCCCAGAATCTCCCGGCGGGTGGCGATGTCCAGATTGGCGGTGGGTTCGTCCAGCAGCAGAATGGCCGGGTTCAGCGCCACGCCGATGGCAAGGCTGGCCCGGCGCATCTGGCCGCCGGAGAGCAGCCGTCCGTCCCGGTCGGCAAGCTCGGTGAGCCGGAACCGGGCCAGCAGCTCCTCGCAGCGGGTCTGCCAGTCCGGCACGCCCCGCACCTGCATGGCGTAGGCGATGTCGGCCCGGATGGAGTCCTTGATGAACATCTCCTCCGGGTTCTGGTAGACCAGTGAGATCAGCCGCCCCAGCTCCTCGGCCCGGCGGTCGCCCACCGGCTGGCCGAGCAGGCTTACCTGGCCCTCGGCGGGGCGCAGCAGACCCACCATCAGCTTCATCAGGGTGGACTTGCCCGCTCCGTTGGAGCCGATCAGCGCCACCCGCTCGCCCTGGCGGATGGTCAGGTTGAGTCCGTCAAAAATGGTGCGGGCCTCGCCCTTCACCGAGCGGTAGCGCAGCTGGATGTTCTCAAACTCCACGGCCTGGGGAGCATCCGGCACCACAGATGCGGGCGCCGGAGATGGCAGCCGGAAGGGCAGGGCGGAAAAACAGTCGGCTCCGGCGTCCACGGTGGTGGGCAGGGGAGCGTCCTCTGCCAGCAGACCCCGCTTTTGCAGCAGTCGGCCCGCCTGGGTTACCTGCGGCGGAAAGATGTTGCAGTGTTCCAGCTCATCCACCCGCTGAAGGGCCTTTTCGGTGGGCAGCTTCCACTGCACCTGACCGTCCTTCAACAGCAGAACGTTTTTGCAGTAATCGGCAATGTATTCGGTGTGATGCTCAATCACGATGATGGTCTTGCCGTGGTTCTGGTTCAGATCCCGCAGCACCTCATAAATGCGGTCGGCGTGCATGGGATCCAGCTGGGCGATGGGCTCGTCCAGAAGCAGGATGCCCGGCTGCAGCGACACCGCGCCCGCCAGCGCCAGCAGATGGGTCTGCCCGCCGGACAGCTGCCACACATATTCCTCCTCGCGCCCCTCCAGCCCGCACTGGGCCAGAGCGCGCCTTCCCCGATCCTTGTAATCGGGGAAGGCGTAGTTCAGGCAGGAATAGGAGGCGTCGTCCAACACGGTGGGGCGAACGATCTGGTTTTCGAAATCCTGATAAACATAGCCCACCTTCCGGGCAAGCTCGCCCACATCGGCACTCAGGGTGTCCTGCCCGTCCACGGTGACAAGGCCTTCAAACCGGCCGGTGATGAAATGGGGGATCAGGCCGTTGAGCGCCTTGCACAGGGTGCTTTTGCCGCAGCCGTTGTTGCCCACAATGGCCAGAAAGTCGCCCTGCTCCACAGTGAGGGAAAGGTTGTTCAGGGTGGGCTTTTCCGCCCCGGGGTAGGTGTAGGTCAGGTGTTGGATCTCCACTGCGTTCATGATCAGCCAGCCACGTTCCTTTCGCTGTTTTTCTTCAGGGCAACCAGTACAATCACAGCCAGCGCGGCGGCAACCACCATGCCGGCGGCCATTGCGGTGCCGCTTTCAGCCCAGCTGGCCTCCCAGTCGATCAGGGCCATGCCGGCGGTGGCGGCCAGCTCAGCCAGAACAGCCACCACGAAGCCCAGCACGCAGATGCCCGCGACCCGCAGGTTTACGCCGCCTTCTGCGCCCGCAGTGCGGGGAGCCATGCCCAGCAGAGGTTCGATTTTGCCGTACAGACGGGGGACCAGATACAGAGTGGGCAGCATGCAGAACAGAATGCCGCTGAACAGGAAATCGTTCAGGAAGGCAAAGCCCTCGGTGGCAAATACGCTTTCGGGCAGGCCGGCCACGGCCTCAAAATCCTCCACGGCGAACTGCACCTTCAGCACGTCCACCACAGCGCCCATGAACAGCTGAAGGCCGGTGCCCGCAAGGGCGGCAGCGCCCACCGCCAGCCTGTTGCGGGGGTTCTTCACCAGACGGCCGGCGATGTAGACGCCGATGGCAACGGTGATGAACTTCTCCAGCTCGCCCAGGCCGCCGAACTGGCCCAGCATGATTTCGCTGAATACCAGCTCACCGGTGGAAGCGCCCAGCGCCGCGCTCAGCGGATCAAACAGCATGGCCAGAGTGAGGGGGATGAACAGAAAATATTCCACCGAGAATTCCACCAGACCGATCTGGAACTTGGGGATCAGCTCGGTAAACAGGGTGGCCAGGCCGTAGAGCGACATGGTCAAAACAAAAATCATCAGTTTCTGCGACTGGGTGGCAGTCGTTTTTTGCGATGCGTTCATGAATGGATTCCTCCCGTTTTCTTCTCGTTCTCAAAGCAGTTCGCACCCGGCATTTCGGGTGCATCATCAGTGTACCAGAGAAAATGTAAGTTTTTCCTGCAAATAAATGTTAAATGCAAGTTAATTTTCTTTTTGGACAAAATTGCGGGCATTTGTCCACAAAACGGTGAGCGGGAGAAGGGAAAACGCTGTTTTTGGGTTGCATGCAGCGGCGGGATACGGTATAGTAAAAAGGTCAGGCCCAAAACAAGGGGTCTGAATGAGAACGAGAGAAACCTCTGATCCAAAAGAAAGGAAACGCGGTTTATTATGAAAGCTTTACTGGATATCCTGCGCGGTATCGTGATCGGTATCGCAAACATCATTCCCGGTGTGTCCGGCGGCACCATGGCGGTGTCCATGGGCATCTACGACAAGCTGATCAGCGCGGTGACCGGCCTGTTCAAGCATTTTAAGGAGAGCATGAAGCTGCTGATCCCTCTGGGCATCGGCATGGGCATCGGCATTGTGGGCTTCGGCTTTTTGCTGGAGTACCTGCTGGAGGCCCATGTGCTGGCCACCTGCCTGACCTTTGTGGGCCTGATTCTGGGCGGCCTGCCCATCCTGTGGATGAACCTGACCCGCAACGTGGCCAAAAAGCCCGGCGGCCGCATCGGTGCGGGCGAAGTGATCAGCTTCCTGGTGCTGCTGGCCATCGGCGTGGGCCTGCCTCTGCTGCAGGGCTCCGAGGGTGCGGTCAAGACCCTGACCCTGAACCCCGGCACCATTGTGGTGCTGTTCCTGCTGGGCCTGATCGCCAGCGCCACCATGGTAATTCCCGGTGTGTCCGGCAGCATGGTGCTGATGGTGCTGGGCTATTACAGCACTATTCTGGCGCTGGTCACCGGCACCGTAACCATGCTCAAGGACATGGACATCGGCGGCGTGATCAACAACTGCCTGCTGCTGGCCCCCTTCGGTGTGGGCGTTGTGCTGGGCATCTTCCTGATCGCCAAGGTGATTGAGTATCTGTTCCAGCGATTCCCCAGCCAGACTTTCGCGGCCATCATCGGCCTGATCGTCTCTTCTCCCTTTGCCATCCTCTATTCTGCCGACGCTCTGAGCGGCTTCTCGGTGGTGGAGCTGGCGGTTGGCCTGGTGCTGGCGGCCCTGGGCGCCTGGGTCACCTGGCTGATGGGCAGCAAGGAAGAGGCCTGATTCATCCTTTGAACAAACGAGCAAGCGGCGCGCCGCCTGCTCGTTTTTTTGTGCGGGATTAGGGGAATATTCTTAGGGAACCTTTTTTGATTTAAAAGATTAGCAGCGTAATGTATGTGAATATGTTACGCTACTTCGTTTTTCAGAGTTCGTTGGGCGACCACATGAGAGGACTCCAGGTCGCCAACGAAAGAATAGTAAATGTCGATTTTTTGAATACGATGTCCGCTGCTTTTATCACCCTCGTGTACCACGATTTTTTCAACAAGTTCATGGAGCATTCCAGGTGTCAGCTTCTCAAAGGAAGTGTATTTCTTCGCAATTTCTACAAAGCTGTTGATATTTACCACTTTAGAATCCTGCTCTTGAATTTGAAGTTTCAGGGAATCTACTTCTGTTCTCAAAGTGTGCTGTTCGTTTTCATAATCTCTAGAGAAGATCATATAACGCTCATCAGACAATTTGCCGGAGAAATTATCTTCATACAATTTTTTGATGATTTTATCCAACTCAGTAATCCGATGTTCTTTAGCCGAGATTTCTTTTTGCATGAGTTTGAGATCTGCATCGTTCTTAGATAAGGTACGATTCATTATCAATTTAGCAAATTCATCTTCCTGATCTGTAGCAAATCGAACAACCTGACGAAGATTTTCAAGAACCAGTTCTTCCAGTACAGCCAGACGGATATAGTGGGCGGTGCAACATTTTTCAACGCTCCGCTTTCGATAACTCCCACAGATATAACGAGGATCTTTTCCTGACGTAGTGTTTCCGCTGGAAAAGTGAAGTGGAGCGCCGCAGTCCGCACAATAGAGTATTCCAGAGAAAAGACTTGGAACTTCACTTTTAGGAGAACGCCTCCGGTGCTGATGCAATCGCTGAACTGTTTCCCATACTTCCTGTGTGATGATTGCTTCGTGGGTGTTTTCAAAAACCATCTGCTGATTTTCCGGGGTTGGATGCCGTTTTTTCAATTTATACGATTTTGAATAAGTCTTGAAATTGACAGTACACCCCAGGTATTCCTTATGCTGCAACAAAACAGTAATAGTAGCGGCACTCCAAACGTATTCAGCATCTGGTAAATAGCGTCTGGTTTTTCCGGTTCTTCGATATTCGATTGTTCCCGGTGTAGGAATTTTTCGGCGGGTTAGTTCACTTGCTATCTTTCCCACACCTAATCCCTGCACTCGCAGATCAAAAATCAGTTTTACTACCGGCGCTGTTTCTTCATCCACGACCAGCTTTCCATTTTCACCTTTGATGTACCCATAAGGTGCCTGGGTAGCAATACGTTCGCCGGCCATTCCTTTCATTCGTTTAACTGCCCGCTGCTTTTTGGAACAATCACGGGCATACCATTCATTAAACAGATTGCGGAATGGGGTAAGGTCGTTTTCACCTTTCTGGGAATCTACACCATCGTTTACAGCTATGAAATGAATATCATACTCTGCAAACATAACCTCGGTGTATATTCCCACTTGAAGATAATCACGCCCGAACCGGGACATATCCTTGATGATTACCCGCTTGATGATACCAGCTTTTATTCCCTCAATCATTCTCTGGAAATCAGGTCGGTCAAAAGTAGTACCGGAATAACCATCATCTACAAAAAACTGATAGTTTGTATAGCCGTTTTCTTTGGCGTAGTTGAGAAGAATCTTCTTCTGGTTTTGGATACTGTTGCTGTCACCATCATTGGCATCGTCTACAGATAACCGACAATACAGAGCAGTCATGGCATCCAGAGCCAGCACGTTACGGCAGGAGTACAAAGATTCAAAATTGAGGTTACTCATACTTCAGCACCCCCTTTCAGGAGTGCTGAAGCCTTTTCCCTATACAATTTCATAACCGAAAACTCTACTTCAAGATCATGCTCGTTGCCTGCCTGGATAGAATAGATTTTTGCCCCAGCAGTCTGCACCTCGTTGATAAACTGACCAATAACATCGAAACTTCGAGCGATACGACTTTCGTTAGTTACATAGACCCACTTGATTGGAAGTTCACGGAGTTTATTAAGCAAGTCTTTCACGCCAGGGCGTTTCAGGTTCAAACCGGAATAGCCGTTATCAATGAAAAACAAGATTTGCTCCGTAGAAAATCCGTTCTGAATTGCGGCATTCAGCAACCTGGATTTTTGACTTTCGATAGTCATATCGTCAAGGTGAGCGGTGCGGCAATAAACCGCAACATATTCAATTTTGTTTGTGTCTTTTACAGTCGTCTGTAACATCATAGCCTCCATTCCGACGAACTTTAAAAGACACGGGTTAATGAATTTATTATACCGCATCCTGTTCGTCTTTGGAAGTGCTTTAGCACTTTAAAGTGTTAATTTTTCGTTACAGGCACTGAAGCGTTCACATCACGATCTGCAATGTGTTCCAATTTATCAAAAATAGTTTCTTTGGCGGCTACATTATAAAAGGCTGATATAACGTAGGTGGTTCCTTTCAGCTTTTTCAATGTAACCGTTGCAGGCTTTTTGTCCGCCATAACAATCACATCCTTATGGCAAAGAGGAAGCTGCGCCGGAACAGGCCCGACGTAGCACCTCAAAATTCAAGTTGTCGTACCGTATTATCTGGACAGCAGGACTGCCCATCAGCACGCCCCCGGTACTGGGAATATCCAAGCCGGTTCAGGGTTTCCAGCCAGATGGCTGCTGAACCGCCGCATACCGCCGATAGGTGGTTGACACCATATTCGCAGTAAGTTTCGGTGAGTGGCACGGTTTCTTATGCTGCGTGTTATGGCACTTTCCAGCCCACCACAGGCCGGTTATCAGCCACCAAATAACCGCTCGGCCCCTTTGATGTCATCGTGTTGACGGATGCTCTGACCATCCGCAGGGGGTCTTGGCGTTTGTGCTATGTGATGCTCGGCGCAGCACTCAAAAACTTGAATACTGGATATGAACGGTTGCCCGCTGTTTGTCAAGGTTCCATGAGTGAAAAGGGAAGATTTCCCCTTTCACTATAAAGGACTGGGAACGGGCAAAAGTTGTTATCACGCAGCCAGCTTTTTCTGAATTTTCTTCAGCGCCACCTTTGCGGAACGCATCACGGTTGACTTATTGCTTCCCTCCATTTTTGCGATCTCCATGTATGTATACCCATAGGCAAAATGGAGCAAGAAGCGCCGCCGCTGTTTCGGAGTAAACTCATTGAGAGCGTCCTGGATTTCATGCAAAGTCCTTATGCGCTCGTAGGTCTGCTCCAGCGTTTCCGTGGATACTTCAAAAATCAGACAGGTGTCCCAGGAACGGGCGTCACGGTGTCTAAAATCCGCCTTGCGCTGGCGTTCAACTTCACGCTCATAATCAACAAACACCTGATAGATTTCACGGGATACCTTAACCGTAACCGGGATTCCATTTTCATCCAAAATCGTAACTTTACACATCGGATACTCCTTATGCGGCTTCATCCAGACACACCAGAATACCATCAGGAAAAAGAACGTCCTCGCAGGTGTCTTTCTGCATCATGCAGGCACAGCAGCACGGGCAGGGCGCAGGCTTGTCCTCTGCCAAAATAACAACTGCTTCACCGGGCTGCAACTTAATGACTCGTACCAATTTTTCCATTTTTATACCTCCAAAATTTTATTGAGGGCTTGTCCCTCTACTTATCGGAGATGCCAGAGGGAAAAAATTAAGGAGTGGAAGAAATTTTTTGAAAAACTCTGTTACCGGACGGGTAAAAGTAACGACAGCATCTCAACTTGTGGGATGCTGCCGTTGCTTTTACCTATCCATCAAATAAACACGGAGCCGTTTATAAACTCTGTGCATCAAATCTGTTACCGCCGCCGGACTACAACCAAACATAGTTGCAATCTCTTTGCATTGATACCCTTTCCAAAAATAAAGCTCAATGACTTGACGCTGCCGGTCGGTTAAGTGCCGTAAACCCTCCGCCAATCGCTCATTCTGTATGGTATCTATGAAGTCCCGTATTTCACACTGGACTGTAAAATCTTCTTGTATGTAGAAGCAGCTTTCCTGGAATGTTAATTCCTCGCTCATGCTTTCAAGAGAATTACAGTGATACCGGTACTTACGATCCGAATTACTCAACAGACGATCTTCCTCTTTTAAGACCGCTACCCAATATTCTTCGGTCAATGCCGTGTACTCCTTTCATCAGTTTTTGGGCAGAAATTGATAAAAGGCGGGCCACGACATTTGCCCTCATCGGGTGATTCTTCTAAAAATCGACAAACAAAAACGCCAGGAAGCTGTTGAAACTTCCTGGCGCTCAAACATTTCGTTTGATATAGAGATTCATAATACTGTTTTAATATATACTTTAGTGCGGTTTTTAGGGTGGAAAGCTGTGCTTTGAAAATACCAATTTTTTTAGTATTATCCTCGATCTATTCTCTTGTTCTGAATAAAGAAAAATGCCCATGACTTTCTCCGACAGCAAGTCACAGACAGTAACTCAATTAAACCCTGCTGTGAAAAGCCGTTTTTTTATTGGCTATCAACAGGGCTTAATTCAATTTATGTTAAATTCCAAAAATCGGCATAGTAGCACGTTTTCTATACATACTTTAGAGTGATTCCTTTTCGCTTTTCGGTACGATAGAATATATTTGAGGTGAGCCACTATGCCGGAAGATAAGCTTAAGTTTTTGGGTGACCGCATTCGTTCGGCACGAAAAGACTGCGGGTTAACCCAACAGGCGCTGGCTGATCAGGCTGATTTGGCGGTTAAGACCATTCAAGACGTAGAACGAGGGAGAAAGAATACAACTTATGAAACCCTTTGCCAGCTAATCGAGCGATTAGGGATTTCTCCCAATTCACTGTTCCCATCGCAGATGTCCCCGGAGGATGAAGCAATCCAACACTTTATAGGTAAGTTCAGGGCTTGCAATCCCGAAAACCAGGAGATTCTCCTCAGTACATTGGATTTCCTGGCTGAAAAACTATTGGCTCGTCAATATTCATCTGAATCAGACAGTTCCAAGTGAACCAGCAGACAAGGGATTCTTGTTTCTGCTGGTTTTCATTTTATTCCTCAAAAACAGCGGGAAATGCTTTCGATATTCAATAGAAAGAATCATTTTAATGTCTTGTTCGACAAAATTCTTCTTGCATAGCAAAAGCCAGCAGGTAAAAGACTTTACCCACTGGCTTTTCTACATTAACGGCTATCTAAATCAAGAAAACCGGGCTTTATTTCAGCATTTTAATCGCCACTGTTTTGTTTTCGATATTCAGCCGGTGCGATCTTCAAAACATCCCGAAAAGCTGTTGCAAACTTGCTCTGATTTTCATACCCGACCTGGTTGGCGATTTCCGCTATGGTTGCCTGTGTCTGCCGGAGCAGAACAGCAGCCTGTTTCATTCGGTATTCTTTCATGTAGGTTCCGATGGGTTGCCCATAAATTCCCTTGAATGTATCTTTTAAAGTCGCAGTATTGATGAGATATTTTTTGGAAAGTTCCTCAATTGTTGGCCGTTTCTGTAAATCAGAAATCAGCATTTTGTGAATCTCTTTTACAATCTCCACCTGGGGAGAAGTATAGATCTCACGCTGCTTTTCCTTTTTTACATCAACCAAATACAGGAACAGAAGCAGCTCTTGTACTTTAATCTGGAAATAAGGTTTTTGCAAACAATCCGGTACAGAGTAAAGTTCGGAAAAGATATGCTCAATTTCGTCTTTTGCCCTCATAATGAAGCAGGTTCCGTCCATGCAGAACTTTTCCTTAAATTGCAGGATGTCAATGCCGCTTTCAGCCAATGTTCCCGGAGGGTTCTTTGCCACAGCTTCCAAATTCAGCACAACGGAAATCCCACGATAGTGCTTTAATGGGAAAGACATTTCCGATGCACAGTTATCCATTGTGTGGATGGATAAATCACCCTCGCCCAGATAAAGGCAGGAACCGCTAGGCAGGCGGCAGCCCTCACGCCCCTCCCGGCAATGATTGATTTCCAGTATATTTTTATCAATATTTCCATCCCAATAACAGCCTGTTGCTTCAAAATCATTGTAAATAAGCTGTATGCCAGGATAGACTTGATAAACCGTCATAAGACCCAGGCCATCTGCACAATCCATTTTATAGACGGTACAATACCCGTCATTATCTTTCGGAATGACAGCAGATAACCCTTTTGACATGGTAATAGGGCTTTCGTCCATAACATTCCTTTCTGGTGTTCCAGAGTTATTTATTTGCTCTGCCAAAATCTTTCTGGCATCTTTTATTATATATTCTTTTCTCATTTTATTCCGCTCCAATCAGCAGGATTTACAATCCAATTTGAATTATATTACATCCATGCCAACTGTGCAAATGAAGAAAAGAAGCCGATGCCCTCCGTTCAGAAAGCATCGGCTGAACATCTATTTATTTGCTGCAATATTCCTTGCCTATGCAGCCGGAGCAGCTACCGCCGCAGCAAGAGCCATTCTTGTGATTCCTATGGATCTTCCGAACAGCCCATACCGCATAGACAACTACTCCCAAAATGATAATTCCCGTAACAAGCATTATATCCGCTCCTTTCTCAGACGAAAAGTCCGATACGATAAACAATAAATGTGACAATCCAAGCCACAACCAACTGGAACAATGCCGACAAAAACATCCAACGGGTACTGCCTGACTCCTTGCGGATCGTTGCCAAAGCTGCCGCACAGGGAATATAGAGCAGACAGAAAACCATCAGACAGAACGCATTAAGCTGTCCAAAGCCGGATGCGCTCAGGATGCCGACCAGCGTATCCATTCCGATCCCGGAATTGATATTCGGAACACCAAACAGGACGGCGCAACTGGACACCACAACTTCTTTTGCGGAGATACCGGCAATCAGCGCAACCGCAATCTGCCAGAAACCCAGACCAATCGGTGCAAAGAACGGCACCAGGAAATGGCCTAGAATCGCCCCGAAACTGTCTGCCATTTCCGTGGTGTAACCCTGCGGCCCAAAGTTTAAGATCACCCACATCAGGATAGATGCCACAAAAATCGTAGTTCCTGCTTTGGTTAGGTAATCCTTTACCTTTTCCCATACATAGATTGCCACAGTTCTGGAACTGGGAATTTTATATTCCGGCAGTTCGATCAGCAGATAGTTTTCCGACTTTCTGCGGTCAATCATATGAATGACTGCGGCTACCAGAATAGCAACCAGCAAACCGATTAGGTACATGGAGTAGGCTACCAGCATGGCGTGTTCCTGAAAGAACATCTCGGCAAACAGGATATAGATTGGCAGACGGGCGCTGCAACTCATAAATGGCGTAATCAGCATGACTTTGAAGCGATCACGCCGGTTCTCCAAAGCTCTGGACGCCATAATTGCCGGAACCGTACAGCCAAATCCCAGTATCATGGGAATAAAAGCCCTGCCGGATAAGCCCAGCTTACTCATAATTCCCTCCATGACATAGGCGACACGAGCCATGTATCCGCTGTCCTCCAGAAACGCCAGTGCCAGGAACAGGATAAATATGTTTGGCAAAAAAGTGAGGATTCCACCTACACCAGCAACAATACCGTCCACCAGCAGGGAACGCAGCATTTCGTTTACCCCGGCAGCGACTAAGCCATCGCTCAACAGTGCTGACAGGCTTTCAATACCCATTTCAAAATATCCTTTCAGCCAGTCGCCAATGGTAAACGTCAGGAAAAACACGACAGCCATGATACCAAGGAAAATCGGGATACCCCAAATCCGATGTGTCAATGCCCGGTCTACTTTTTCAGTCAAGGCATCCTGCCGGTCTTTATTCACCAATACTTCCTTAATGATCTCCTGAATAAAATCGTACTTCTCATTGATGATGTCCGATTCATAGTTCCGGTCGATTACATCCGGGAGGCTCACCGGATAGCGTTCGGTGATTTCCTTATCCTGCTCCAGCAGCTTAATTGCGTGCCACCGATAATTCGTCAGGTTTGGATACTTCCGTTTCAGTTCCGCCATAATAAGGTCAATCTTGTCCTCAATGGCATCGCTATAAACCATCGCATATTCTGAATGGTGGTCGTGTCGGTGCTTTGGCTTGTATTTGTGGTGATGAATCAGGCACTCCGGGTCTTTGCAGTCTTTGTGATGTGCCGCTGCGTGAAGCAGCACATCCAGGCCGATTCTTTTTCTTGCTGAAACTGGAATGACTGGAATGCCCAGCATTTCCGGCAGCCTGTGTGTGTCAATTTCCATGCCACGCTTCTCCACAATATCCATCATGTTCAGCGCCAGCACGACCGGCTTGCCCAGTTCCAAAAGCTGCAAGGTCAAGTATAAGTTTCGCTCCAGGGCAGAAGCGTCCGCAACATCAATAATTACATCGACTTCATCACTTAGTATGAACTGCCTGGATACCTGTTCCTCCATCGTATAGGAGGTCAGGCTGTATGTGCCGGGAAGATCGACCAGACGAATATTCAAATCATGGTCTTTAATGGCACCCTCTACTTTTTCAACCGTAACTCCCGGCCAGTTCGCCACTTTTAAGTTTGCGCCGGTATACGCATTAAAAAGCGTAGTCTTTCCGCAGTTCGGATTTCCGATGAAGCCGATTGTCAAATTTTCTCTCATCGGAATTTACCCCACTAAAATATTTTTGGTGATATTGCGCCCAAGGGCAAACCGTGTTCCTCTCACCTTGACGATCAGAACACCGTGGCTTTTGCTATTCAGGACAGCAACGGAAGTCCCACGGGTCATGCCCAGGGCTTCCAGCCGCTTTTCCATATTGGTGGGCAGTTCAATATCTGAAACTTTGTAGTTATTTCCTATCTTTCCATCGCAGAGGTACATATATGGCCCTCCTTATCGCTTTACGCTGGAAGTCGCTGGCATCTTGCCAAACTCATACAGCATCATGGAAATTGTGATGATAACGAGAATCGCATCGGTCAGCGCAATCGCCAGCCACACACCACGGATGCCCATGCCGCCGATCATCGGCAGAATGACGCAAAGCGGGATAAACAGGATAATCTGACGGAACAGTACCAGCCAAGTCGCCTTATTTGCCTTGCCCAAGGACTGGAACAGGGTTACGGCAATCAGGAAGCTGCCTTGCAGGATATAGGTACTGAACATGATACGGAAGTTCGTGGCTCCCGATGCGGCGATACCCGGTGTTGTTAAGAACATGGACAAAATCTTTTCCGGGAACAGCTCCACCGGAATGTAGAATACCAGTGACAGTAACGTAGCAGCAATGATAAATACCTTTGTCAGCTTCTTTACACGGTCATAATCCTTTGCGCCGTAGTTCGTACCGGCAGCAGGCTGGAAGCCCTGGCTGATACCCCAAAGCGGGACAAAAGAGAAGTTCCAGAACCGGAGTGCTGCTCCCAAAAGAAGCTGGGAGGTTTCGCCGCCGTAGTTGGATGCCACACGATAAATTACAGTCTGTTGTACCAGCGTCAGAATCTGCATCAGCAGAGCGGATACGCCGACCGAAAGAACCTGCGGGAGCAACGTGCCGTCGATGCGGATGCGTCCGATTTTCACATTCGGGCTTTTCTTCCTGAAATACCACAGGGTAACAGCAGCCTGGATAAACTGGGAAAGGACGGTCGCATAAGCAGCGGCCTCAATGCCCATGCCATAGGGATTTAAGATCGTAATAAAAATAGGGTCGAGAATGATGTTAAGGATTGCACCGCTGGCGATGATAGTCATTGCTTTTTTAAGCTGCCCCTCACCACGGATTACCATGTTTGCACTCTGGAAGAAGTTCACGAACAGAGAACCGGCAAACACGATCCGCAGATATTTTTCAGCATAGTTCAGAATATTGTCGCCTGCACCAGCCAGGGACAGAAGCTGACGAGTAAACGTCATGCCGATCACTGTGTAAATCACCGACAGCAGAAGAACCATAGCAATCAGATTGCCCATGATCTTTTTGACGGTGTTTTCATCCTTTTTGCCAATGGCACGGGACAGCACCGAAGCAGAACCCACACCCAGCATAGCGGCTGAACCAGCATTGATTAAGGTAAACGGATAGGATACAGAAACGGCTCCCATCTGCACGTCGCCCACCAACTGGCCGACAAAGATGGAATCCATCATGTTGTAAAGCCCGACAACCACCATGCCCAGGACAGCAGGGATGCTCAGTTCCAGCATGAGGGGCCAGGGACTTTTCGTTAAAAGTTTTGTTCTTGTGTCAAGTGCCTGTTTCATCACTTATTTCCTCCTGATCTTCATTCATTAGCCATGTCTAACCACCTAAAGTATATAAAATCAGGGCTTTTTTGTACGCTCCTAATTGCAGGATTTACAATCCAATCTGAAACGAAATCAGGAGCGGAAAGGCAAGAATCCCTTTCCGCTCCTGGTATTACCGCGCCATTTTTTCAAGTAGTTTCAGGGCTTCCTCCAGCTTCGGATTTTCTGCGTCGGTTTGCAAAGCCTCCCGGACACAGTTTCGGATATGTGCCTGTAGAATCTGTTGATTTACGCTCTTTAATAAAGCCTGCACGGACTGAAGCTGTGTGGATATATCCACACAATAGCGATCTTCCTCAATCATTTGAAGAATACCGTCTATTTGTCCTCTGGCAATCTTCAATTTATGGGTAATATCATCTTTTTTTGCTTTCATAGGCCGCCCGTTTACTGGATACCTACAACCTGATAGCCCGCATCCTCAATCGCCGCTTTCAATACTTCATCCGGCACATCCTGATGAAGCTGCACCTGTGCTGATTTGTTTTCAAGGCTGACAGAAACTTCCCTGATGCCCTGGATTTCACGCAGCGCCTTTTCAACGTGCTTTACGCAGTTCATGCAGACCATTCCCTCAATATTCAAAACTTTTTCCATTTCAATCGCTCCTTTGCTTATTTTTTTAGCTGGTGTTTTTTCATACGATTGAGCCGTGTCCGGCTCCGTATAGGATAAGTGCTTTGCCTTGAACCATCTCAGCCGCAGGGCGTTCGATACCACAAATACAGAGCTGAAGCTCATTGCAAACGCACCTATCATCGGATTCAATTTCAGGTCAAAAGGCAGGTAGAAAAGCCCTGCTGCCACCGGAATCCCGATGATGTTATAGATAAATGCCCAGAACAGATTTTGTTTGATGTTGCGGATCACCGCCTTGCTAAGCTGAATTGCCGTTGATACATCCAGCAAGTCACTTTTCATTAAGACAATATCTGCGGATTCAATCGCCACATCGGTTCCGGCTCCGATAGCGATACCGACATCTGCCCTGGCAAGTGCTGGGGCATCATTGATGCCATCGCCAACCATCGCAACCTTTTTCCCCTCGTTCTGTAATCGCCGGATCTCTTTTTCCTTGTCTTGGGGGAATACCTCAGCAACCACACGGTTCACACCGACCTGACGCCGGATTGCTTCCGCAGTCTTGGCATTATCCCCAGTCAACATGACCACTTCAATCCCCATGCGGGCCAGTTCCTGTACCGCCTGTCTGCTGGTAGGCTTCACTACATCGGCCACGGCAATGACACCAATGAGCTGCCTGCCACAGGCAAAGAAAAGAGGTGTTTTGCCATCCACAGCCATTTCCTCGCCCAACTGGAGGAGTACGCCGCCCTGGATACCGTTTGCCACCATTAACCGGCGATTGCCAGCAAGGCAGGTATCATCCTCAATTCGACCGACAATACCCTGGCCGGGAATCTGCTTAAAATCGCTCACCGGCAGGAAAGGAAGCCCCGCTTTTTCGGCTTCTGTTACAATCGCATCTGCCAAAGGATGCTCGGACAGTTTTTCCAGAGAAGCCGCAATTTGCAGCAGTTCCTTTTGACGGATGCCCTCTTTGCAGAGCATATTTGTTACCATAGGAGTACCCTGGGTAATGGTTCCGGTCTTGTCCAGAACGACCGTATCAATGTTATGGGCAGTTTCCAGGGCTTCCGCTGATTTAATCAGGATGCCGTTTGTCGCACCTCTGCCGGTTCCGACCATAATAGCAGTAGGCGTCGCCAGTCCCAGCGCACAGGGGCAGGAAATAACCAGAATGGAGATACCGATAGAAAGTGCAAATTCAAATCCATAGCCCAACAACAGCCAGACCACAACGGCAATCAGGGAAATCGTGATAACTACTGGTACGAATACGCCGCTGACTTTATCAGCCAGCTTTGCAATGGGGGCTTTGGAACTGGTAGCCTCATCCACCAGGCGGACGATCTGTGCCAGCGTGGTATCATCGCCCACCTTGGTGGCCTGCATCTTGAAATAGCCGGACTTGCTTGTGGTTGCGCCGATCACTTTGTCCCCGATATGCTTCTCCACTGGGATGCTCTCGCCGGTCAGGGCAGATTCATCAACGGAGGAAAAGCCCTCAATGACAATACCATCCACTGGCACAGACTCACCGGCCTTGACAATCAGGGTTTCACCTAACTGAACATCTTCAACGGGAACTTGAATCTCCTGACCGTCCCGCTCCACGGTGGCCGTTTTGGGAACCAGATTCATCAGCTTTGTGATTGCATCCGAAGTCTTACCTTTTGCGCGGGCCTCCAGGGTTTTGCCCAGGGTGATAAGGGTCAGGATCATGCCCGCGGATTCAAAATACAAATCCATCATAAAGCTATGAACCGTAGCCATATCCCCATGACCGAATCCGATGCCGATTTTGTAAATGGCGTAAATGCCATAAACGATTGCGGCACTGGAGCCTATTGCAATCAGGGAATCCATGTTAGGCGAGCCGTGGAACAAGGTCTTGAATCCCATACGATAGTATTTGAAATTGATAAATACCACAGGGATCAACAGCAGAAACTGGGTAAATGCAAAACTCATCGCATTTTCCATGCCCAACAGAAAACCGGGCAGGGGCCAGCTCATCATGTGACCCATAGAGATATAAAACAGCGGTATCGTAAAGAGAGCGGACTGCAAAAGCCGCTGTTTCATCCGCTTATATTCTGTCTGCGCTGTGCTGGTTTCCGGCTTTGCTGCCGGGGCAGCCATGTGGCTTTTTAGTTGTGCCGGAGTTTTCGGGAACGCACCATATCCGGCTTTTTCAACTGCCCGGACAATTCCCGCCGTGTCCAAAACAGACTCATCATAAGAAGCAACCATGCTGTTCTTCAGCAGATTGACGGACACCTCTTTGATGCCGGGGAGCTTGCCCACGCTCTTTTCAATCCTGGCAGAGCAGGCCGAGCAAGTCATACCCGTAATGTCAAATTGTTCCTTTTGCAAAAATTATCCCTTCTTTCTTTTGGGGTATTGTGCGAGTACCCTCCCCCCGTAGGGCACTAAAAGCCGTTATGGAAAGGGGCGTTTGGCATCTTTGGGGGAAAGATGCTAAAGCCCCGAACATAAAGTTTACGCACAAGGTCTTTGACCGTTTTTCATTATAGCGACCAACAGGGCTTTTTGTCCGCTCTGATGGGTAGGCTTTCAACTCCATTTAGCTGTTTTCTGAAAAGAACAAGGGGAGCTTGCTTCAGCAGCAAACTCCCCCGTATGTGCATTATCTATCCTTATGCCGCAAAACTTACCGCAACAATTACAACCAGTATAATAACCACAACACCTATAATGATTTTTATTTCCTTTTTCATTTCATTATTCTCCCTTCTTTTTTGAGAGGAAGTATATAATTCCGGCCCCGATGATACTGATTGACATTACCGGCCCCATACCGGGATTGAAAAAAGAGAACCAGATGCCGACAGCGGCGCTTATCAAACCAAACAGAACAGCAATAACGATTCTCATAATCTCACCTCTTTTATCCATAGAATACTTCCTCTCAAAAAGGAATCTTAATTGTCTGGTTAAAATTTATTATATAAAATGTTGCTTTTCCTTGTCCGCTCCATAGTGGAGCTTTTTTAATCCAAAGAGAAATGAGGTTTTTGTCGAAAATCCAATCAGCAGGTTTTCCAATCCAAAGGGCAGAATCGCTCCCCAATCCATTGACTTTGAGGGGTTTCGTGAATATACTGGCAGCATGAACGGTTAAACAACCTTTTAATTGTTCAGCCATGTCAAACCAACCGAATAACAAAAAGAAAGGGGGCTATCTCCGTGAAAAAGACAATTAAGCTGATTGACCTGGATTGTGGTCACTGTGCGGACAAAATCCAGAACGCTGTAAAGAAAATCGACGGTGTTACCAGCGTATCCGTCAACTTCCTGGGCCAAAAGATGGTGCTGGAAGCGCCGGATGACAAGTTTGATGCCGTCCTGGCCGAAGCAAAGGCGCTGATTAAAAAGATCGAGCCGGATGTAACTGTCAAGGCATAATAAAAGCCATCCACCGGCTGCCATCCCTGGTAGCCGGTGTTTTCATGAAAGGAGAACTTAACTTATGACACGAAAACAAAAGCATCTGCTTACACGTATCCTTGTGGCGGCGGTGCTATTCCTTGCAGGCAGCCTGCTGCATCTTCCCGTATATGTGGAGATGGGAGTATTCCTTGTCTGCTATGCAGTAGTTGGGTGGGATATTGTTTGGAAAGCAATCACGAACATTCTGCATGGGCAGGTGTTTGATGAAAATTTTCTGATGACGATTGCTACCATCGGTGCATTGATTTTAGGCGAACATTCAGAGGGTGTCGCCGTTATGCTGTTCTATCAGGTTGGAGAATGGTTCCAATCTTATGCGGTTTCCAAATCCAGAAAATCCATTGCCAGCCTGATGGATATTCGACCGGACTATGCAAACATCGAACAGGACGGAAAGCTGGTGCAGGTTGACCCGGATGAGGTTCAGATCGGCTCTGTTATCGTAGTAAAACCTGGTGAACGTATCCCGTTGGATGGAACCATCATCAAGGGGGCTTCCGCTCTCGATACATCCGCCCTCACAGGCGAATCCATGCCCCGTGAGGTGGAACCGGGAATGGAGGTCATCAGCGGCTGCATCAACCAGACCGGTATCCTGACCATCCAGACAACAAAAGAGTTCGGGGAATCCACAGTAGCAAAAATCCTTGACCTGGTTGAAAATGCAAGCGATAAAAAAGGTAAAACCGAGAACTTTATCACACGCTTTGCCCGTTACTACACGCCTGCGGTGGTATTTGCTGCACTTGCTCTGGCAGTCCTGCCGCCACTGATTACCGGTCAGGCGTTCAGCGTCTGGATTTACAGAGCCTTGACTTTCCTGGTTATTTCCTGCCCCTGTGCGCTGGTCATTTCCATCCCGCTTAGCTTCTTTGGCGGTATTGGCGGTGCATCTAAAATTGGTGTTCTCGTAAAGGGCAGCAATTATCTGGAATCTCTGGCTCATGCCGAAGTCGTAGTTTTTGATAAGACCGGTACCCTGACCAAAGGCTCTTTTGCGGTGAGTGAAATCCATCCAGGGGGCATGAAAGAGGAAAAGATTCTGGAACTGGCGGCATACGCAGAGGATTATTCCGATCATCCTATTTCGCTTTCGATTAAAAAAGCCTACGGGAAAAAAATCGACAGCAGCCGTATTTCCAATGTGCAGGAAATCGCCGGTCATGGTGTACAGGCTGTCATTGACGGCAAATTGGTTCTGGCTGGTAACGCCAAACTGATGGAAAAGGAACATATCAAGTACACGCCGTCTGTTTCCATTGGCACAGTGGTTTATCTGGCTTGTGACGGAAAATATGCCGGGTGTATTGTTATCGAAGATGAAATCAAGGAAGATGCACCGACAGCCATTAAGCTGCTGAAATCTGCCGGTATCCGCAAGACTGTTATGCTGACCGGTGATGCAGATGCGGTCGGGCAAAAGGTAGCTGGCCGCCTTGGTCTGGATCAGGCATATACCGAACTGCTCCCGGCTGACAAGGTTGACCGTGTGGAAGATCTGCTGAAGCAGAAAAGCGAAAAGGGCAAACTGGTCTTTGTCGGGGATGGTATCAATGATGCCCCTGTGCTGGCAAGAGCCGATGTTGGTATTGCTATGGGTGGTTTGGGTTCCGACGCCGCTATCGAAGCTGCCGATGTCGTTCTGATGACGGATGAACCGTCCAAGATTGCCGCTGTTATGAAGATTGCTCGCAAGACTATTGGTATTGCCAATCAGAACATCGTATTTGCCCTGGGCGTTAAATTCCTGGTACTGATTTTAGGCGCTTTGGGGTATGCAAATATGTGGGCGGCGGTATTCGCTGACGTAGGTGTTTCTGTCATCGCTATCCTAAACGCAATCCGGGCCATGCGTGTGAAGCAGCCGAATGTGACTGCGTAAAAGAAACACAGGTTGGAGAATAAAAGCAGAAATGCGCCGCTTATTTTTCTGCGGCGCATTTCTCTATTACAAATCAGTCGGGCATGATATTTCAAACAACGCATCTATGGAACGGTGCAGCAACTTTGCCTGGGGCGTGTCGGCTAAAGAATAATAAACTTCCTTTCCGTCCCTCCGGCTGGATATAATGCCGCTTTTCTTTAGTATCCGCAGATGGTGCGATACAGCCGGGGCACTCATATCAACAGCCGCCGCAATATTGCAGACACATTCGTCGCAATGACACAAAAGCCATAATATCCGCAGGCGTGTCGGATCTCCGAGCTGCTGAAACAGAAAAGCTATATCCGTGAAGTCCTCTGTGTGAGGCATTTTATTTAAGACCCGCTCAATATTCTGCCCGTGGTTATGAGGTAAATTATAATGCGGCATAAGGCTTGCCTCCTTCCTGAAATAATGATACCCGCATCTATTTTATCTGTCAAACAGCTTACATAGATTGGAGAAAATACATGGACAAAACAGAAAAAAATGTCTATGCAATTCCCAGTGCTGCCGAATTGGAGCAACTGTCTGAATTGCATAAGGCGATGGGCGACCATACCCGAATGCGAATCCTCTGGCATCTGATGCAGAAAGAATACTGTGTCAGCGATCTTGCCAAGGAAATCGGCGTTACAGAATCCGCTTTATCCCACCAGCTCCGTGCATTGCGGATTGTTCGATTAATCCGGTCACGCAAAGAGGGAAAGAAAGTAATCTATTCCTTGCAGGATGAACATATCGGATGGGTACTGGAAGAAACTTATGCCCATATTTCAGAAAGATGAAAAGGCAGCCCCTGCGTTGTGGGCAGGGGCTGCGCTGGGCGCTCATTACAGGTTTTCGTAGGAAACCAACTGGCTCATCGGGATACGCTGGGAATCAAAACGATTGGTGTCAGCGTCCTCCTCATCGGAGTAGCCGACAACCAGAATGTTGACCGGCTCTAGGTTGGCCGGGAGGTTAAATTCCTGCTTCAGCACATCGGGCTGGAAATAGCAAACCCATACCGTGCCAAGGCCCAATTCCGTAGCCTGGAGCATCATGTGATCCGTCAGAATGGAAGCGTCGATGTCGCCGCTCTGCTTCTTATCGAAAGGCCGTGTCCATGCCTTGTTGTGATCGGCGCACACAATGATTGCCAGGGGCGCACCGTAGATGCCTGCTGCCTTGCTGATTTTTGCAAGGCCCTCCTCACTCTGAACGACAAGCAAATGAACCGGCTGGAGGTTCGCCGCAGTCGGAGCCACATGAGCTGCTTCCAAAATCTGTTCCAACTTTTCCGGCTCAACTTTCTGATTGGTGTAACTGCGTACCGAGTGACGCTGTTTTGCGATATTGATAAAATCCATAGTATGAAGTCCTTTCTGTAGTCATGTATTGTGTCAAATCAACCGTTAAATTTATTGTAGCACTTAGAATGAAAACCACAAGAATGCACTTTTTTGGTAGGCACTATCCAAAAAGATAGTAGCTTGCGTGAAAGGAGTTATCTCAAATGAAATGCGAAACGAATCCGAATAACTGTCCCATTGAAGTAACCTTATCCTTAATCGGCGGAAAATATAAGCCGGTGATCCTCTGGTTCCTGATAGACCATCCCCTGCACTATGCAGAATTGCAGCGACTCATTCCAAAAGCAACCCCTAAAATGCTCTCGCAACAGCTCCACGATCTGGAAAACAGTGGTATCATTCATCGTGAAGTTATACCGGAGAAGCCACCAAAGACTTTGTATTCCCTCACTGCTTTTGGCAGGAGCCTCATTCCTATTTTGGACGCAATGTGCCAATGGGGAAACAGTTATCTGGACGGGCTGGATGTTCAGGCACCATGCTGTCAAAATCATAATCCCCAATAACACAAAAATTGGGACATCATCTTTTTATGGTCACTACCCATATGTTGTGCTTTGTTAGTATCTATTCCAATGACATCCTCTTGTAACACATATCGGTGGGCTATTACTCTCAGAGGGCGGACGAATAGGCACGATTTCTATATTTTTGAAAGACACTATTCTTTTGGAAAGCGGCAAGATACGGTACACAGGAGTAAAGAACAAAAGATTTTGCAAGCAATGGAAAGGGATATTCTTTTGCCCTCCACCCCTTATGGGGCGGCTGGCAGAAGTTTATCCCTTTCCGCTTGTTGGGGAGTTCCCCAATCCCCCGGCAGAGTGCTGACGCAACACTGCCGAACACCACAAAATTGTGGTGGCTGCGCTTCGCTTATAAAAGAAAAAACCGGAGGCTGGGCACTATGCCACAGCTTCCGGTTTTCCTAATACCTTAGCGGTCTTGCTCCTGTTTCTTCTCTTGTTCCTGTTCTTTCTTTTCTTCCTGCTTGATTTGAAGCAAACTATCCACATTCGATTTGACTGTCTGCAATTCCTGGTTTTTCTGCCGCAGCCGCTTGTAATCTTCATAGGCGGCTTTTTTCTTTGCCAGCAAATCGTTATACTCCGCTTGCAGCGCCTTGACTGTTGGCAGCTTTTTCACGCCCTGGGCATCAAACGCCCGCTTCGCCGCTTCATGCAGAAGCAGCTCCGTTTCATGGGCTGCCCGAAACGCTGGTTTGTCTGCCACCTTGGTTTTCCGGTAGGCCAGATAGATATTCCGGGTCTTGGCATAGTTGATGATATGCGTCTTTAAGGCTGCGATCTGTTCCATGCGATGCTCCATCTGCTTGATTGAAGTAGAAACTGCTTCAAAATCTGCCGCAGACGTTTCTGCTTTGGATGCCAGAACATCATACTCTGAGATACCATGCTCTGTAAGATAGTTGAGGGTCTTGGCGGCTTCTTTCAGATTATGAATCTTCATCCACCGTTCCATTCCAGGGCCACGCCCTTGCAGGCGGGCCTGAATGTCCATGAGCAGATTGACACGAGTATCCTTTTCCAGATTAACTTTCTTTTTACGGCGTGGCAACTGGGTCTTGCCGATGCGCTCTTGCAGAGCTTCCAGCGTGTAATCGACCCCCAGCGTGCGGGAGCGGGTAAAACGCTCCTGGCCCTGGGCACGAAATTTCAGAATCTTTTTGCTCTGAACGACCTCATAGCCCTCCTGCCGCATAGCTTCCAGAAATTCGTCAAATGTCTTGACCGTAGGCAGTATCCGGTCAATATTTTTCCGCAAGAGATTTTTCCAACTCTTGCCGGCTTTCTCTGCCGCCCACTCCGCATAGTGCTTGCCTTTTTCCTGTGGTTCTTCAATGATATTCAAGCCAAATTCCCGGCATATCCGGTCATTCGCTTTCCGCAGAGGGAGAAAGCTGTTTTTCACATTGTTGAACTTGTGGGAGCAGTCCAGAGCAGTGCTGTTAAATTCGATGTGATTATGGATATGCTTCTTATCCACATGGGTCGCCACAATGAATTGATGTTCTCCTCCGGTAAAATCCATCGCCAGTTTATATCCCAGCTTATTGGCGTCCTCCGGCGTGATGGTTCCCGGCTCAAAGGACTGGATAATCAGATAAGAAATCACGTCCTGATTGGAGGCACGTTTGCGCCCGGTGGTGGCGGCATAAATCTGTTTGGACACTGTAAATTCCTGCCATGCTGTATCTGGGGAACACTGATAGCCAGTAACCAGTAAGCCGCCGTCTGTTTTCTCTGGATTTTTGTCATAATCCAGCCGGTCTTTTAACACAGCGGCAATGCTGCGCCCCTCACTGGCATGGCGGGGCTTTAGTTTTGAGATCGCCATACAGCGGCTCCTTTCTGTCAAAAATAAGGGCACGACAGCTTGAAAATACTGCCGTGCCCGGTTGGGGTTATGATGTTAAATTGCCTTTCGCATATTGTTTATATCGTCCACTTGTTCTGTCAGCCAGACAGCCGCCCCCGGCGGTTCACAAATCTTCAAACTTGGAAAGCAGGGAGCTGAACGCTCCCCACAGTTCTCCGTATCTGGTTTTTAAGTCTGCAATGTCCTCCTCATACAGATTGCCGGTGCTGTTTACACGCCTTGCGATTTGGTTCAAATTGTTGGAGCAGGTACGCAGCAGGGCGGCCAGTTTCTTAACATCGGTCATATCCACCCGGACAACATAGCCGTCCACCGCCATTTTTCTGAGGTACGCCCTCTGGTTATGGGTGCCGAGCAGCTCCATCTTTTTGTCAATGATCTTTTTTTCTTCGGGCGATACCTTGAAATATAAAGGAATGGTACGTCCGCTGCGTGGATTCATTAAATTGCCACCTCCATCTCTTTGTCTTTCTTTGGTGCTGCGCTGGCAGCAGACTCCACACCCATGCGGCGCAGAAGCCGCTTGATGGAAGTCTTGCCGTCACGTTTTTGCCGCTCCTGGCCACTGGGTTTGTCTTTGCCGCCGATGTTCAGTGCAACATTTAAGGCTGCCAGCCGCTCAGATTTTTCTGCAAGTTCCGCTTCCTGGGGGAATGGGCGCTTGACCTCAACCTTGGCATCCTCCATCTGCTGGTTCAGATTGCTAAGGGCTGCCCTGTGCTGTTCCAGATTGTCCCGCATCCCCTCCAGCACATTGTCCATACGGGTAATATTGCCAAAGGGATCGCTGCCCGGTTCAATGGTATGGGAGCGGGTATGCTTCAAAGTAATCTGAAGCTTTTGGGAAAATCCGCTGTCAGATACCCACAGCGTCATGGGAAAACCACGGTATTCGCCCAGTTCCACTTTGTCGCTCAAATCTTTCAAACTTTCAAATGCAGCAATGATCGCCTGACCTGCTTCCTTTTTCTCCGTGTAGGTGGTGCCCATGACCGTCATGGAGAAATGCTCCTTGTCCGGTGGCGTATGGGCTTCCAGATGCCGGATGTCTGTTTCCAGGTCGGCAATCATTTCCTGTTCCCGTTTGATTGCCTGGGGATAGAACTTAATCAGGTTATCCTCCAGGGCGTACCGCTGGCTTTCATGGTTTGCCTTTAGCAGCTTCAGCTTCGTGACCTGTCCGTCCAGTTCTGTTTTTTCCATAATTCTGGGATCTCCGGATGCCAGCGCCTTGACCTCCGCATAGGAAAGAGCGGCTTCGTCCACATCTTCACAGGAACGGGACGGGTTCTTTCCGCTCATAAGCTGGCCGATGAATTTCTGTTTGTTTTCGATCAGCCCCCAGTTATAGGCATCAAAGGTTCCTTCCGTCACATACTTAAAGATTTTGACGCTCTTAAACTGGTTGCCTTGGCGCAGAATACGCCCCTCACGCTGTTCGATGTCCGCAGGCCGCCAGGGGCAGTCCAAATGGTGGAGCGCCGCAAGCCGTGTCTGAACGTTGGTGCCAGCCCCCATCTTGGAGGTGGAGCCTAAAAGGACACGCACCTGGCCTTTCCGCACTTTAGAAAACAGTTCCGCTTTCTGAACGTCAGTCTTTGCATCATGGATAAAGGCAATCTGTTCCGGTGGAACGCCCTGTGCCATCAGCTTCTGTTTAATATCATCATACACATTAAAGGAGCCGTCCCCGTGGGGCGTGGAGAGGTCGCAGAAAACAAGCTGGGCACCTTTCTGGGGTTCCGTATCGTGCCAGACTTTCAGCACATTCCCCACACAGGCGTTGACTTTGCTTTCCGGGTCGTCAGGCAGTTCAGGATATGCCAGACGCTGATCCAGCGCCAGCTTCCTGCCGTCCGACGTAATCTTGAGCATATTGTCCTCCCTGGGTTCCACTAAGCGGTTTCTTACATCTTCCGCACGTTCTCCCAGTTCGGCAACCAGCTCTTTTTGAAATTCGCTGGGTTTTGTGACTACTGTGATATTTTCCGATGCAGGAACCGGCAGCTTTAACATATCGGCAGTCTGGATGTCCGCTGACTCTTTCCACATGGCCATCAGTTCCGGCAGGTTGAAAAACTTTGCAAACCGGGTCTTGGCACGAAAACCGCCGCCCTCCGGTGCCAGTTCCAACGCCGTGACCGTTTCACCAAATGCCGCCGCCCAGGAATCAAAGTGGTCAAGGCCGGTTTCTTTTAGCAGGTCATATTGCAGGTATCGCATCATAGTGTAAAGTTCCACCATGCTGTTACTGACCGGGGTTCCGGTGGCAAACACCACACCTTTCCCACCGGTCAGATCGTCCAGATACCGGCACTTGGCAAACATATCGCTGGATTTCTGGGCTTCGGACTGCCCGATGCCGGCAACATTCCGCATTTTCGTTGTGAGAAAAAATGGTGATAGGTAATCCTTTGAAGCTATCTCTGGATTTTCCCCCACCTCACGCCGGGCGTGCACCTTTCAGCGCACCCGGCCTACCATCAAACTGATTTACTTTCTTCCTTTAGATTTCAATACCACTGCACCTTCACAGGTACAGCACACTCACAAATTTCACGGTTTGAGTTTTTCTCGGTATTTCATAATTTTGCGCACCGCCTTTGTGTCCAGCTCAGGCGGTATTGGGCTGTTATGAACCATGCGGTGGCACGATTCGCACAGCCATGCCAAATTGGGAACTTTATTGATCCTTTCGATTGGAAGCTGGTTGTCGATGTGGTGACAGTGTTTTGAAACTGTTATGGAAAATGGTTTTCCGCAGCATTTGCACTTTCCCTTATCCCGGTTATAGGCGTATTCCCGGTTCATGAAGTATTCAAAGTTTGCTTTCCAGCCTTTTCCGTCTGCATAGCAGGCAAGGGCAATATCCTCCGGGGTGTTGATGGATGGCCGGTCACAGGGCAGCGGTTTGTGTTTGTTCCGGTAGTTCACATACCGCCTGCGGCCTTCCGCCGTGTAAGGGGTCATCTTCTGGTCAAACGGCTTGCTCTCATACCGGCTGTGCGTGATAAACGCATAGGTGATTCCAAACCATTTTCCCTCGATGGGAATTGCAAAGGTTTTGCTCTCATATCCTTCGTGCCTGTGCGGAAGATTGCAGAGTGTTTTCAGCGGAACCTGCATCTGGTTATACTGTTTCGGGAACAGCTTTTTCCAAACGGCCAGTGCCGCATTGTTTACCCTGCGGTCGATTGCATGATAGGCGTGTGAACAGATGGATGGCTGGTAATATTGCGCAAGCCCCAGAATGATGGAATTTACATACTGTATCTGGGCGGCCTGTGTGTTGGGCTTTGAATATAGCTCAATACGGTGTACTTGTTCCAGCAGACTGGCAATCTTCTTAGCCAGCCGTTCCATATCCGGCAATGGTTTTCCCACCAGATGTTCCGTCCACGTTGCAGGGTCAGGTGTTTTGCGCTTTTGCTCCGCCTTGACGATGTAACCGAGAAAATGTATCCCTTCCTTCCGTAAATCGGTTACATAGGTTTTTTCCTGTGACAGTTCCAGTTTCAGTTTTTGCCTAAAGTATTTTGTCAGCTCACGCTTCATACGGAGCGCTTCCTTTTCCGTAGAAGTCAGCACCACCCAGTCATCGGCATAACGGAAGTTATACTTTGGAGTGGTTCCTGCCCATTTCAGCCTTCGGGTATCATTGCATTTGTGTTTGCATTTACGATGCGGTTCCATGTAGGTTCGCCCCACATACCAGTCAAAATCATTCAGATATATATTCGACAGCAGAGGGGAGAGGATTCCTCCCTATGCAAACTAAAAGACTATGCAAAGAATGTACCGCTTTTCCTTATAAATAAAGGCTTCTCTCAGATTTTACTTTGCATAGTATTCCACTTATAGTAGTTATAGCTCGGACAGCCACGCCATCAAATCACTGTTTTCACTTCAGTCCGGTAGATTTCTAATCTTGAGATCGGGTCTGGTAAGTATGTTTTGTCCATAAAGGCACCTCCGATATGATATTTTCGAGAATAGCTCTCACGGATATCTTTGGAGACTATGCAAAGTGGTACAAGAAGAAATGGCTTAAAATAAGGATTTTAGGGATTTACTTTGCATAGTTACTTTCTTCGCATAGGGAGGCATATGCAAAGCTTAGCATAGGCCTCCCTGCGGTGTGCCGGTTTCCGTTTTGTGGTACAAATCCCGTTCGATATACCCGGCTTTCAGCATCTGGCTGATGATTTTCAGCACCCGTTTGTCATGGATGCCCATTCGCCATACTTTTTGAAGCAGTATCCGGTGGCTGATGTTGTCAAAACACCCTTGAATGTCACCTTCCACTGCCCATACAGCCTGGTCGGGGGATTTACACCCGGCGTTGATTACATTGATAATGTCCCGGATTGCGTGCTTTTGTGCCCGGTAGGGGCGGAAGCCATAGCTGTGCGGATAAAATCTCGCTTCGCATATTGGCTCTATGATTAGCCGCACACATTCCTGTATGATTCTGTCCAGTACCGTAGGGATTCCCAGCGGCCGCATTTTGCCGTTACTTTTTGGAATATATTCACGGCGGGCTGGTTTGGGCTGGTATTTACGAAAACACGTTTGAATCAATAAAATCAGTTCATCTTTTGGCATTTGCAGATATTTGTCCATTTGCATCTTGTCCACTCCGGCGGTTTTACTGCCCTTGTTGGACTTGATGTTATGGATGGCGGTCACAATGGTGACTTCGTGTGCCATTGCTTCTACCAGTCCGGTGAACGAAACGCCTTGCCCGGATTTCTCATAGAGCATATCCTGAATGGCTTTCAGTTCCGTCTCCGTTGAAAATCTGACGTTCAAATGCACAAGGCTTTCACCTCGCAGTTCGTCACCCATCTTTCAGGGAGTTATTAGATTTTCGTTTTGTGAAATTTGTGAATCAGTTTGACTCGTACCCTTCGCCGTGGGACATTTCAGCCCCGTGTAGCTGGCGTTACCCAGCCGCAGACTACTATGGTACGGCTGACTTCCTGTATTCTTCGCTGTGCTGTAACACTCCCAATACAGGCTCTCAAACGTTCCTGAATCTCTATCCTTGCGGTCATTGCTGACCATTGAAACCCTTAGGCCGCTACCTTACACCGGGAAATTCTAACCATGCTATGAACCACAGTTTCTGCATGGTTCCGTGTGGACATTTCATTCCACAGGGCATGTGCGGAAAAACCAGCCGCACACGCTTTTTCCAATTTTCACCCTTTCGGATGCCGTCTACTCTTACGATGCTGCATAGCTTTCACTAACGGATAGCCATAGGTTTCGGAAGCCCGCACCATTATTCTCCATGCCCCCTTGCAGAGGTTTAGGTTTTCAGGTTACGACTTCACCACGCTTTGTACCCTGCACATTTACAGATATGCAGCGCACAGTGGAGTATTAGCTCTCGTACTGCCTGCGGTTTGACAGAACGCTATGGGATTGCTCCTTTCCGGCATTGGTTCTGTACGGCAGGGGGATTTCACCCCTGATTTCGAGATTCAAGTTCTCTGTGATATTTTCTTATTGCTAAGTGCTATCACATGGCGCTGTTCGTCCTTGCTGTCAACAAGGGCTTATGCGCAACGTTTCGCACGATTCTTAAAACCATGCGCCTCGTCCACGAACAGCTTATCGACACCCAGTTCCTCAAAAGTGACCACATCATCCTTGCGGCTCTGGTCATTTAACTTTTCCAGTTTTGCCTGCAAGGATTTCCGGGATTTTTCAAGCTGCTTAATGGTGTAGCGTTCGCCGTTCTGGGCTTTGGCTTCTTCAATGCCGTCAATCACCTGGTCGATCTGCTCCCGCAGGATTGCTTTCTGACGTTCCGGGGAAAGCGGGATTTTTTCAAACTGGGAGTGCCCGATCACCACCGCATCATAGTCGCCGGTGGCAATCCGGGAGCAGAACTTTTTCCGGTTCTGGGGTTCAAAGTCTTTCTTTGTGGCAACCAGCACTTTGGCACCGGGATAGAGCCGCAGAAAATCTGCTCCCCATTGTTCCGTCAGGTGGTTGGGCACAACCACAAGGTTTTTGCGGCATAATCCCAACCGTTTGCCCTCCATCGCCGCCGCAATAATTTCAAAGGTCTTGCCAGCGCCCACACAATGAGCAAGCAGGCTGTTCCCGCCGTAAAGCATCCGGGCAACGGCATTTTGCTGGTGGGGACGCAGCTTGATTTCCGGTGACATACCGGAAAAGCGGATATGACTGCCGTCATATTCACGGGGTTTGATACTGTTGAAGATCTCATTGTATTTTTGGCACAGCACTTCCCGGCGCTCCGGGTCTTTCCATATCCAGGACTTAAAGGCTTCCCGCACCATCTCCTGTTTCTGCTGGGCCAGCATGGTTTCTTTCGTGTTGAGGACACGTTTCTCCGTGCCGTCCGCATCATGAATGGTGTCATAAACCCGGCAGTCTCGTAGATTTAAGCTGTCCTCAATGATAGCATAGGCGTTCTTGCGCTTGGTTCCGTAGGTTACATAGGCAAGGGTGTTATTTGCGCTGTCACGGGTCTTGCCGCTGATATTCCACTCGCCGGTAGCAGCGGAATACCGTGCGGCAATGGTATCGCCCCTAAGATAGCCGGGGGTCTTTAGAAGTTCATAGGTAAATTGAGTGTAATACTTGGGGTCAATCCAGGTTGCGCCGATCCGCACATCAATCTCAGCGGCAGACAGGTCTTTGGGCTGCGATTGTTCCAGTGCAGATACGTTGACCGCATACGCCGGGTCACGTTCCGCCGCCACCCTGGCAGCCGCCAGCTTCTTCCGCACATTGCCGGAAAGGTACTCATCAGCGTTCTCCCAACCTGCCAGCGGATTATCACGCCCTTTTTCCGGGTTCTTAAAGATCACGCCGGAAAGTTCCTTTGCAATCTCCAGTTCCTCCCCAGGGCGGTCTAAGACTTCCGCCATAAAGAAAAGGTCAACGCCAGCCCGTTCCCCGATGGACACCGCCAGGGCTTCCACCGGGGTATCCACATGGTCAATGCGCTTTTTTTGGTTGATGGTGTGCTTGGAGAACATATCCGCCTTGCGCTCCAGGTTTCTGTCCTCGTCCAGCACTTCCAGGGAACACAGCAGGCAGTAGGAGCTGTCCTGCTCAAATGCCCGTTTGTTGCCAGTGCTGTTTAAAAGTCCCCATTTCGCGGTAAAGCTGTCATAGGCAGCGTTCAGCCGTGTCTGAAGCTGCGCAATCTGTGTATCGGAACCACCGTTTAGCTGGGTTTCAATTAAGTTTCGGGTAATATCCCGCAGGACGATCATGCCCCGGATACGTTCCTCCGTGGCAGCCGGGACTTCGACCGGGATCAGCCCGCCATCTTCCTTGTAGTAAAGTTTTCCGTTTGCTTCGGTGTAACTGAAATTGCGGACTTCAGCAGGAGCGTCCAGCGTTTCGGTTGTCCGCTCCGGTGCAGCCGCTTCCTGCATCAGCAGGATTTTGTCCGGTGCGCTTAAATTTTCCACCGCAGCAGCAAGCTGTTCTTTTAGAACGATATCCGGCAGAGGCTTGCAGGCGGTTTCCTGCCCGTAGGGGCCGCTTTCCCATACCATAGAACCCAGAACCATTTCCGGGTGCTGTTCAAAATATTTGTTGACGGGAACACCGTCAGCGGTCTGGGAAACGTCTACCCAGTCCGGTATCTGCTCCGGCGGAGCGGCCCGCTTCTGCAAAAAGATGATGTCGCTGGTCACTTCCGTACCGGCATTTTTAAACGCATTATCCGGCAGGCGGATAGCGCCCAAAAGGTCGGCTCTCTCTGCCAGGTATTCCCGGACGGCGGTGTTCGGCTTATCCAGTGTGCCTTTTGATGTGATAAATGCCACGATACCACCTGGGCGCACTTTATCTAACGTCTTTCCAAAGAAATAATCGTGGATGAAAAAGTGCTGCTTATCATACCGGGCATCGGCTATCTGGTAGTTGCCAAAGGGCACATTGCCCACCGCCAGGTCAAACCGGTTATCGGCAAAGTTGACACGCTCGAACCCGTCCACTGTGATATGTGCTTGGGGATAAAGCTGCTTGGCGATCCTGCCCGTGATGGAATCCAGTTCCACGCCGTAAAGGGCAGTATCTTTCATGGAATCCGGCACCATGCCAAAAAAATTGCCGGTGCCCATCGCAGGCTCCAGCATGGTTTTGGGTTCTAATCCCATCTGCTCCACAGCATGATAAATGCTTTCAATGATGACCGGTGCGGTGTAATGGGCGTTTAGGGTCGAACCTCTGGCGGCTTCATATTCAGCCGGGGTCAGAAGTCCTTTCAGTTCGGCATATTCTATTGCCCACTTTTCATCGGAACCGTCAAACGCATGGGGAATGCCGCCCCAGCCCACATAACGGGAAAGGGTTTCCTGTTCCTCCGGCGTGGCATTTCGGCCACCGGCTTCCAGTTCCTTTAACAGCCGGATGGCAGCCACATTCGCCTGATACTTTGCTTTCGGGCCGCCCACTCCCAGATCGGGAGCAGTAATGCGGTAATTTTCTGCTTTGGGCGGCTGGGGCTGCACAGACGTTGCCGGTTCGGACGGCTCCGACAGCGGAGCGCCGGATGCAGCCAGTTCTTTCAGTTCCTTGTCCTGGGCGTCTTTGACCAGTTCCCGGACGTAAGACACCGGCTCATTCCTGAAAACCGGGAATCCGGTTCCGGCAGCAAAGGTATCATCCCGCAGGCTGACCGCCCCAAAATCATAGTCCACGCTTTCAATGATAAAAGTGCGTCCCTTGTCTGTGACCTGCATCCCGATGGGGATATAGTCTGCAATCTCCAAAACTTTCTGGACTTCGTAGGTTTCTCCCTCCGGGTGGGCAAACAGGGCGCTGTTTCCGTGCTGAAGCAGCTTTTCCCCCAATGCCTGCCAGCTTGCGGCAGAACCGGTGACGGAAGTTTCCCCAAGTCCCGGAATCTCCCTGGTGACGATCTTGCTCCCCAGGGCTTTGGCAGCAGTTTCTGCATCCTTGCCATAGAACAGGTATAGGTCATCCACTCGGACACCTGCCACATGGCCGGGGTATCCTGCTTTGAGCTTTAAGTATTCTTCGGTCATCGGCGTAAGGTTCGGCTCCGGCTGGGGGCTTTTTCCCTCTGCCGGTGCGCCCGCACGGGCTTCGCTGTCGGTGTGTTCCGGCAGGGGCAGGGTACTTTCCTGCCCGGATTCCTTTAAGGTCAGTGTACGCCCTAGGGCGGTATAAGTTTCGCCATTATCCTGGAAGAACACCGCAGGCAGGCCCGCCGCCTGTAACCGGTCAGCGGCTTCCTGCCAGCCCTCTCGGATACCTGCCACGGTCACTTTGCCCATTCCCGGCAGATCAACCGGCAGAAGCCAGGATACCGGCACCGCATCAAAAGCAGTCCGGGCATCTTCACCGTAAAACAGGCAATGCCCGCCGTTTTGGATACCGATCAATTCTTTCGGGTGCTTTTCTTTTAAGGCGTTGTAGGCATCCACATGGGGTAAAAGGGTTGTAGAGCCGGACGTTTCAGCCGGTTCTTCCGGTTCTGTCTTTCCTGTCACCCACGCAGGGGCATCGGGGTCATTTTTGTGCTGTTCCACGCTGGTACGGCGATCCGTTACCATATCCTGATAAGTATGCTCTAAAATATCGTCGATTAAGTATTCTCTGAAGTCCGGCAGCGTGGTGTAGGCTTCATAAAGGGCAGGGCGGCTGCCTTTCATACCGGACAGCAGTTCGTCCAGTTTTGCAGAAAGTTCTTCCTGGGCATCCAGCACATCTGTATCCCGTTCACGCAGGAAAGGATAGATCTCACTCTGTTCAATCAATCCGATCAGTTCCGGCAGCGCCGCTCCATAAAGCCGCTTCGGAGTAAGGGCTGCCGGTTTCGTTGCCTGGGCAAGCACTTCCTTGTGTAGACGGTTATGGAAAGCGGACACATCAAAATAGGCTTTGGTCAGTTCCATATCGTCCACGGCAAGCACCGCCCGCCTGATGGCGGCATCGCACTCGATTTTGATATTTTCCTCATCGGAATTTTCCAGGGCGTTGGAAAAGGCGTTATCCTGTAAGACCTGGGCTAAGACCACGGGCTGGAATTGCTCATAAATATCCCGGATAGTGCGCTTTGCCGGTTCCGCCTCCAGGGCGGACTCTGCTTCGTCACGCTCCAGCATAGACCGGGTGTGGTTTGCCAGTTCCTCCGGCTTCGGATTTTCATTTTCTAATTTCTCAAAAGCGTCATTCAAATATTCTTCCAAAACCACAAGCCCTTGTTTATCCAACAGTTCCTGTGTCTGTAAAATGATTTTCTCACGGGAGGATGGAGCATCCGTTTTTTCCGGTTCCGTATGCACCGCACTTTCTGAAAAATCAAAGGAAAGCTGTTCCGGCTCGTCCGCTTTTGCCATTTTGCGGCTCTGGCTCTTTAACCGCCGCAGGGCAGACTGGGCGGCATCCAGGGGCTTTTGTTCCCGGCTGGCTTTCGGCTGTTTCGCCGGTGCCGCCTTTTGGGGCGTATCCGCCGCCCTTTGGATCAGCGAATATGCGCCGTCTTTGTAAGCGGAAAGCCTGTCATACGCCCTGGTGCAGACTTCATAGCCATACTGTTTGGGTGTCAGGGACTGCAAGCCGTCTTTCATCACAGACAGCAGGCCGTCCACCTGCGCCGGATTATCAAGCATGGGACGAACCTGCTTCCAGCCGTCAAAGAATCCCTCCACCTGATAAGGGCGCTGTTCTTTGGCTGCATAGTGGAAAAAGGAATCCACATCACGGGAGAGGATAAAACGCTCATACTCCGGGAACCGTGCCTGATCGTCCGGGGTAAGGAACCGCCCGCTTTCCATAAGCTGATGGATACGGCGCTCCGCCTGGTTCCAGTTCAAAGAAGTTTCCGCATAAGGCTCCCCATAGCTGCGCTTGATCCTCATGCCTTTGGCGTCATGCCAGGTATCACGGATAGAACTGCCACCGCCGCCAGTGCCAAAAGCTTCTTTTAGATAATCCTGTCTTTCTTTGCGGTCTGTGTGATTCTGGAAAAACACATAAACTGCCAGCTTGCTGTCCGAATAGCTGCCACCTGGGGCAAGCACCTCATTGATTTCGTCCTCTGTAATAAAAGTGGGGCGTTCTTCCTTGAACTGCCCATCCAGTGGAAAAACTTTTACCGGGATCTGCGCCTGCTCAAGCCGGTGCAGAATGGCGTTGGGGCGGTGAAAATGGAACCGCAGGATTTCCCGGTTCTCCTGGTAAGCATCGCAGAAGTTCTCCATTTCTTTTACAACAGCCGCTAACTGCTCCGGGGATTGAAGCAGCTTTTCCAACTTAGCCGTATCCTCCGGGAAGCCGCCCCTCTGCATATAAATTCCATCCACAGTGGGGAGAAGTCCGGCTTCCTTTGCCCCATCGCCAAAATCCTGACGGAGATACCAAAGCTGTGCCGCCAGCTCCTTAAATTCATTTCCTTTGACCTGGCCTGCCTGTTTCGCAGAAAGATATTTGCCGGTTTCCACCAGCCTGCGGATACGGCTTTCTACCTCCGTCCAGGACAGGCGCAGGCTCTCTTTGTCATAGCGGGCACTTTTACCGCTGTTGATAGAAAACCCGTTTTCATCAAACCAGACCGCATATGGAGCGCCGCCTATGGTAAAGCCACGCCCACCGGTGCCGAACTCTTTGCGTAAGGATACCGCCATTTCTCCCGTAGGAGCGCCAGCCTGATACTGGGCATAAATACGGAGCGCCCCGGCAGGTTCGTTGGTTCCGGCAGACAAAATCCGCTCGACTGCCTGCTCCGGCACCATGCCCACAGAAAAAGCGGGGGCGCTTGCCTCCGCTTGTGACTGGGCGATCTGTTCAATCTGTTCCTCCACGGTGGGGAACAGGGACATTTGTGTAAAAGACGGGCTGGCATCGGAATAGGGGCCGTCCATCTCCACAGACGATAAAACGGCAGGCTCGCCGCCTGCCGTCCGGGTGTCTGTATTTAACTGTAAATCAGGTCTGCCATCACGATCTCCTCGGCTCTCTGCCGGATGTTGTTCATCCGCTGTACCCATTCCATCTGATTGGCTGCTTTCAGTTCCTCCGTCACGCCCTCGCTCATCGCCAGTTCCGCCATCACGCTCTCTACCTGCTGGTTCGCCGCCTGGTCGATCTCCGTCAGATGTGCCCACAGGGTTCCTTTCAGCAGCATCGCCGTGTAAGCCGCTTTCCGGTGTTCCATCAGATATTTCTCCCTCGCCCTGCCGTACCGGGTCAGGGTTTCCGGTTCGTTCTCCTTGCTGTCCATCACGATGTTCGGAATCTGATAGCCGTTCCGGTTGGTGTATGTCAATTCGCTCATCTTTGCCGCTCCTTTCACGCTTTAAAGTATTAAATTGTTCATCTTCATTATAGGACACATCCGGCTGTTTGGCAAGGCTTTTTTTCGCCTGTCTGATCTGCTCCAGTTGGATATTTTTTACTGCCTCACCAATCTCCATTAAAATGGTGCGGTTGGCTTCAGCGGTGGCAGTGCCCAGGCAGGCCAGGGTGCCCACGTTGTTAAAGTTCGTGATGCCCCGCAGATCGTCTGCGTCGATATAGAGGGAAGCATCCAGCCCACAGCGGGTTAAAACTGCATACTGGACGCTGGCTTTTATAGTGTCACGGAAAATGACCTCAATGTTGTGGTCGTCCATCCCCTCTAAAAAGCTGTCCTCCACCTCATAGTGCAGGTCACGGAGATATTCCCCGTAGTGTTCCTCCGCCACTTTTGATGCTGCTTCCATCAGGCACTCGCCCAGGTCGCCGCCCTCCGGAATACCGAACGCTTTTGCCAGCCGTTCCATAACTGGGGCATGATAGGCTTCCTCCATTCTCCAAAGCCACGGGGCTTTGCCGCCTTTTACCCTATGGGTATCGGAAACGTCGTGGACGTTCTGGATATAGGGTCTGCCGCCTGTGCCTTTGCGGATCAGGCCGATTGCATTGGAACCGGCGTTGACCCAGCGGTGCATCTTGTTATTCCACGTTTCGATGTCCGCACAGGCGACTGCATCCGGGCGCTGGATATAGATTAAAAGCTGGTCGTCAAAATCATAGCTTTTATAAAACCGGGATGCGGTAGTCAGAAACTTCTGCCAGTTTTCCGGCGTTTTCGTCACTTCCTGCTGGGCTTTCTGCGCCAACTCGGAAATATACAGAAACCATCTGTTTGCCATTGTGACCTCCTTTCAAACGAAAAACGCCCAGAACCTGCTTTTTTACAAGTTCTGGGTGTGGTTCTTAGATAAACTATTTAGTAATTTTGTTTTGCCTGTTCCGATAAATGGCGGATCAATTCTTCCGGGGTTGGAATTTCTCCCTTACACGGAACACGGCTCTGGTAGGTTTTGGTTATCCCGTTATTATTTAGTGGATTGGTATATGCGTCCGTAATAGCGGCCTGCATTTCCCGCTTGACTTCTTCCACACTGACGCCATACTCTTTCGCCACTTTCCGGTATATCTTCCTCATATTCATAAAAGCTTCCTCCTAAGTAAATACTGTAATCGCCTGAATGATTCGATTATAAGCGATATAAACACTCAATTCAATAGAAACAGGCGTTACAATCGCTCGGTTTTGTCTTCGGCGTGAATTATGATTATCTACAGGGAGGGAATAGCAAATGGAAGAACAATTTATTCGTGAACGGCTTTTCAAACTCCGGGAAGAAAAGCAGGTTTCAGAACGAAAAATGAGCCTGGATTTAGGACACAGCACCAGTTATATCCGTGGCATCACATCCGGCAGGTCGCTCCCGTCTATGAGCGAGTTCCTTTATATCTGTGAATACTTAGGTATCACACCATCAGAATTCTTCAAAGAAGAAAAAGAAACCACTTTGATCCAACAAAAAGCGATTGACTATATCTATACCATGACGGATGAGGACATCCAGTTACTGATTGGATTTATTGAACGGATGAAGTACACAGACGAATAACAGGCGGTATCTGAAAAGAACGGATACCGCCTGTTTCTTATTATCGGCGCTCCTTATTCTTTCGTTCATATCCTCCAAAACCTTTTTCTGTGCTTCAGACAGCACCCTGGGCGGGGCAATCTTGACCCACTTCTTGGGAAGTGAGTATGTCAGGCCGCCGTAGCCATTGTCGCCGGTCTGCGTGGCCTGTTCCGGGTGGCTCTGGCACAAGCTGTTCAGAGTGTTCTGCAATCTGGTGTTGTAGGTATAAACCGCAGCAGTGGATTCACTCTCATTAAAGAGAATGATCGTTTCCTGCTCATACTTTGTCAATCTCATAGGCATTACCTCTCCAAATCTTTCCGCTTCGCCGGGGGCTTGGCTTCTGTATGCTGTTCCGGCTTTTTCGCAAGCTGCTTCCGGATCGAGGGCTTTTTCTCCGGCTTCTTTTGTGGCTCTTTCCTGGAAAAATCCTTTTCCCTCATCTGCCTAAATGCGGCAATCCCGCCAGTTTCATCCGTGACAGGGGCATACATCTTTGGAATCTTAAACATCATGCCGTCCAGACTGATGCCGCCGTAGTAATTCCCGTGGGCATCCCGTTCTTTCTGAAGCAGCACGGTCTTATCAGCAAGGATAAAGCCCTCCATTTCATGCTTATACACCAGGCCGCAGGGAATCCCGCCAGACTGGGTAATGGCGATTTCTTTGCCCACTGGCTCAAAGGGATTCTCCACCGGCGCATCCTCCAGCACACGAAAAGCGGTAGGCTTGCCCCGCTTGCTCCTCTCGGCAACTTCATAGATATGGGCATCAATGTAGCTGCCGTTTACCCTGCGGTTAGAGGACTCATAAAAATCCGGGCTGGACGCACAAGGCGTTAAAAGGATGCCGCCTTTGACAATGTACTGATCCTGGGTAATCTCACTGGGTTCAATATACCGCTCAAAGCGGTTGACCGGCACGACCCGCAAAAGCGGCGTTTCCTGTTTTTGCTCCTGCATTGCCAGCGCCGCCAGCGCCGCCGCACGCTTCTCCTTTTCAGCAGCTTCCGCCTGTTCCATTAAAAACGCATAGTCCAGGGCTTCCAGCTTTGTCTCCTGCAGGCGTTCATCGGAGAGCAGTTCATAGATTGCCCTCGACATGGAAAATTCCGGGTTGTCAAGCTGCCCGCCGTCCAACTCCTGAAAATCCTGATTGAAAAAGGTGTAATCGTAGCCGTTGTCACAGGTCTGGATTGCCAGGTAACGGGAGCCGCCGTCAATGGAAAATCCCGCTTCTTCCGGGTTTTGCAGGTTATTGAGAATCCCATCGATCATGTTGCAGTTTTGCTCCATGCTCATTTCAGCGGTTCGCAGAATATTTTGCGGGGCGATTTCTTCCAGCCGTTTCATAAGCTCCTGTGCTGCCAGCACCGCCTGGGGATCACGGCCATCGTCGATAAAGCCCAGCAGATAGCTTTTCAGCCCATCCGTTTTTCCCGCAAGCAGCATCGCTTCGGTATCCCGGATGTTTTGTGCTTTGTCCTCAACGGTGTCCATGTACTCATAAGGGTCAAAATCCTCCACAAACTGGTCAAGGGCAGCCGCCAGCCCGTGAATCTCCTCCGGGGCAGGTACTTTTTCTTCATTTCGGTTTACATCCGCCATAGGTTACTCCTTTCCTTTGGTTTTCGGTCTGGGCGGCAGCTCGATCTTGTAATTCACATACTTTTCGCCGGTATCTGCCAGCACCACCACAGCGTCATAGAGTACGCCTTTTTTCTCGCTGAACAGACCTTTCATCTTGATACGTCCATTCTTCAAGAGCGCCGCCGCCATCGGTTTGGTCAGTTCCTTGTGCTTGGAAGTGAAAAAACGGTCATCTTTCCACATGGAAAACTGGCACTCCCGGTTGGAGCAGTAAAAATTCTTTTTGCCCTCCAGCACATCAGAGCCGCAACGTGGGCATTTCCCGATGACCTCCCTCTGCTGGAACAGGGAAGTATCCGCTTTGACGGCACTGTACTGGGCAACCAGATCGGACACCATCTGCTCAATGCCGCCCATAAACACATCGGGAGCCTGTTCGCCACGCTCCACAGCTTTTAAGCCAGCTTCCCACTGGGCGGTCAGTTTGGCGGATTTTACGCTGTCCGGCAGCACCACAATCAAGTTGAAGCCCTTTTTTGTGGGCAGAAGCTGTCTGCCTTTGCGTTCCAGGAAACCGCCACGCACCAGCTTTTCCAGAACGCTGGCACGAGTGGCAGGCGTGCCCAGGCCCGTGCGCTCTGCACCCTCGATCTCAGCAAATTCTTCGGCGCTGGCGTGTTCCATAGCTGATAAAAGCAGATCTTCTGTGAAATGCCGGGGCGGGCTGGTGGTTCCCTCTTTGGCGGAAACCTTGACCTTTTCAAAGGTCTGCCCCTCTGCAAGCGGCGGCAGGGCTTTGACATCCTCGTCCTTGGAATCATCCTCTGGCTTCTTTTTCAGCGTGACAAAGAAAGCCTGTTCCACCGCCTTAAAACCGGGCGATACTACCACACGCCCTTTTGCCGTAAAGGTAACGCCGCCACAGAGAAGAACAGCGGCGGTATCCTCATAAAGATGCTTTTCTCCCACAGCACACAACAGGCGCACCGCTACCAATGTCAGGATATTGCGTTCCCCGGCAGGGAGTGAGGAGAGGTCAGCACCGGAAATCTGTTTTGTGGGCAGTAATGCGTGGTGGTCGCTGACCTTGCTGTTATTGATAACACGGGACGCATCCACATCGGAAACCGGTACGGAGAACGGCAGTGCGGACGCCGCCAGCTCACACAGTACCGGAATGGTGTCTTTCATATCCTCCGTCAGATAATTGGAATCCGTCGGGGGTAGGTCAGCAGTTTTTTCTCGTACAGTGCCTGGGCATAGTCAAGCACCTGCTGGGCGGTATAGCCAAACAGCCGATTCCCGTCCCGCTGAAGCGAAGTCAGGTCATAGAGCTTGGGCGGCTGGGTGGATTTCTGCTTCTTTTCCACGGACTGCACAACAGCCGCCTGCGTGCTGCAGGCGGCTGAAAGATGGTCGGCAGCTTTTCGGTTCTCACACCGTTCACTCGCTGCGGTAAACTTCCCGCAGTCCAGCACCACCGTATAAAACTTTTCCTTTTTAAAATTGGAAATGGCAGTTTCCCGGTCTACCACCAGGGCAAGGGTTGGGGTCATAACTCTGCCGATGTTCAAAGTTTTCCGGTACAGGGTAGAAAATAGCCTGGTGCCGGAGATGCCCACCAGCCAGTCCGCCTTGGCACGGCACAGGGCAGCTTGATACAAAAGGTCATAATCTGTGCCGGGGCGCAGGTTCTCAAATCCCTCCCGGATTGCAGAATCTTCCATACTGCTGATCCACAGCCGTTCAAAGGGTTTCGTACATCCGGCATGGTCATAGACCAGCCGGAAAATCAATTCCCCCTCACGCCCCGCATCCGTAGCGCACACAAGGCTTTCCACATCCGGGCGGTTTATCAGGGAAACCAGCACCTCATACTGGTCTTTTTTATCCGGTGCCACTGTGTATTTCCATTTTTCCGGGATAATGGGCAGATCTTCATAGCACCACTTGGAATACCGGGCGTCATAAGCGTCAGCCGCTACCAGCCCGATGAGATGCCCCACGCACCAGGACACCACATAACCGTTGCCCTGCAAATATCCCTGTCCACGTTCCTTTGCGCCCAGCACGGCGGCTAAACTCTGCGCCACGCTGGGCTTTTCTGCAATTACTAACTTCAAGCCGTTTTCCTCCTTTCGCTCATCAGCTTTTTGTAGCAGATACCCACACAGCGCCGCCCCTTGCCATAACCACAGTCATAGCAGGGGGAATCGGGGGCAGGTGCCGGCCTTTCCTCCGACGCCTGCCGCCCAGCGGGTTTCTGCTGCATCATCCGTTCCAGTCCGGGGTTATCAGAAAACAAGGTCATCGTCGCCCTCGATGGGAATGTCCTCGTTATCTTCTTCATAAAGCCTGCGCTGTTCGGCTTCTTCTTCCTCGGAAAGTTCCTCCTGACCTGCATCCTCGCCGGTTGCTTCCTCATCTTCGTTGACGGTAGGCTCCTCCGGCCCCTCAAACTCAAAATCGTCGATGTCCTCGGCATCATCCAGATCATGCTTCGGCTTATAAACCTTGAAATAGTAGCCCAGGCCGCCAGCCGCCAGCGCAGCCACGATCACAAGGAACATCATGCTGTTGTTACTCTTGGGGGCGGGCTGCTCCGGTTCGGTTTCCGGCGTTTCCGGTGCTGACGGTTCCTCCGGCTCGGCAGGAGCGGCGGGTTCCGGCTCTGACGGTGCGGTCGGTGTGACAGTCTGGCTGTCCGTGTCTTTTTGTGCCAGCGCCATCAGGTCGCTTTCCGTTACGGCATTGAGGAAATACACATTTTCGCCGTCACGCTGCTTGTCGATGATGAGGTAAAACACGTTTTCATCCGGGGTCATAATGGTATAAAACTCCTTGCCCTGTTCATCGGTAGCGTTATCAACCACCGTGGCGCTGCCGTCCGGGGTAAACGGGTTATCCTCCGTTTCCTCTATGGCAACCGGGCTTACCGCAGACGGGTCTTTTCCGGTATCCGCTTTATTTGAGGAAGAAGCAGTGCTGCCGGTAGGCTTTGCCGTCTGCCCGGTAGAGGCAGCCCCGCCAATGCCAGACTGTGAAAGCGTGGTGCCGGTGCCCACACCCGTGGGTGTTGTAACCGTTGATGCAGGAACAGACGGACTTGTGGGAGAACTGGAAGTCTTATTGTTGTCTTTTTTCGGTTCCTCATAGTAGGGATTGTTAAGCTGGGTCATGCGGCTTTTATTCCCGGCACGGTCAGTGGCCTGGATCGTGATCTGCTCATAATTGTCCGCATAATCTTTCAGGCGAATATCCAGAGTGCCATTATTCAGTTTGGAAAAAGAATTGCCGCAGACGTAGATTTTATCCACGCCGGAGAGGTCGTCGCTTGCTTCTACACGGAGCAGTTCGCCCTCAATTCCCGCACGGATTGTCGGGGCTTCCCGGTCAAAGACCTCAATGTAACGGTTCTTGGTGTGGGACTTTCCGTTTTTATCGGTCACGGTCACATAAATAGTGCAGTTTTCGGAGATTTCCAAGAATACCTTGTCCTTATCCACCAGATCGTCCGTCAAATCAATCCAACTTCCACCGCTGTTGATTTTGGCTTCCACGGTATCCCATCCGGTTTTATTGACATCCTTAATGCGGATTTCCACGGTTGCCCGATTGGTGTACCAGCCATCCGGGGCAAGAATGGAAATGGTAAACTTGGGGTCAGCTACTTCCGTCTCCTTGCCCTCGCATTTTGTCAGGTCATTCTTGCAGATCACGCAGCCTGTATTGACCGCACCAGCGGTACACTTATCGGTACAGGTGCATTTTTCCGGCTCGGCAGGCTGTTCCGGCTCCGTGGGCGTATCCGGCTCCGTAGGCTGCTCCGGCTCCACCGGTGTATCCGGTACTTTCCCAATGCACTGTGCCCGGTCAGACTGGCAGACGGCGCAGTCAGGATTCACCGCATCCTCCTGGCACAGAACCGTGCAGACACAGGCTGTCGGTTCTCCTGCCGGGGGAGCGGTACACAAATCCATATCGGCAGCGCAGGCGGGGCACTCGGTATTGTGATCGTCCTTGGTGCATTTCTTCTCGCAAAAACAGGGTAGTGTGTTCGGTTCTGCCGCCTGCCCTTTGCAGGCATCGACATTTTCTCTACACACCGGGCACTCCTGATTGGGAGTTTCCACAGAGCATTTCGTGTCACAAATGCAGGCAGGCACATCGTTGCCCGATACGTCCTGCGCCGCAGCCATGCCCAAAAGGGGCATTGTTAAAAGGAAGATGGAGAGCATCATGCAGACCATTCCGGTCAGCCGCTTACTCCGCTTCATGTTCAGATTCTTCATGTTCGCTATCCTCTCTTTCCATAAAATCAGGCGTCCCGGCTTTAGATCCACGGAACGCCTTGATAAATGCTGCCAGTTCCTCCGGGGCTACATCCAGCCCACGAACCATACCAACAATCTCCATATTTTCCAGTTCAGTCTTTTGCTGTTCCAGTTCCCTAAGCCGGGTCTGCTGGACAGCGATTTTTTCTTTTACCTTGTCGATCTCCGACAAGACTTTCTGCAACTTGTTACTCAAGTCAAAACCTCCTTTTGCTTTTTCCAGCCGGTCGGATCATAATTGCAAAAATCCGGGACCGCCCGGAAAAGACGCTTATTATTCACCCAACGCTGTAATTTCCTCGTAATCGGCGGGGCCGTGGCTTTTTCATAGATCATCACATAAGGGTCATATCCCATGTCACGCAGAGTATAAATCCGGTACAAATCCTGCTCGTGGCTGCTCCCGTAATTCGTCAGCACATAGACCCGCCGTTTCCGGTAATCCTTTACATTGGTTAATTCCGCAAAACGCTTAAAATAACCGGTCAAATCATCTTCTGGATTATCCCATGCAAAGTGCAGCATCTTTGTTTTAACACGGTTTAGTGCATCCACTTTTTCCGGGGTAATCAGACGCACATCAAGCCCCTGTGTAAAATCCACGGTTGCCTTGCTGTCTGCAAGCTGGCATAAAAGGTTTTCCCAGTCCGGACAGGCTAAGAGGTTTGCATCTAACAATTTAATTTCCTTTTCCCCAGACCAGAATTCGGAGAGGTCTGCCACCGCTACCGCTTTTCGTCCCTCTTTTTCTCCCACAATACAGAACCCGCAGCCACGGGGACAGCCCCGTGACAAAAAACCGTAGGCAGATCCCAAAAACTGCGGGTATAGAGTATAATCAGGCCGAGTGTGTTCAACTTCCCACGGGAGCCGGTTCTTCAGACCATATCCGGTGCCTCCACGGACAATCTCATCTGCATGGATGGTTCCGGCATAATCTTTGGAATAGCTGTCAGTGAATACACGGCTCATATAGACAAGATCATAATGTTTCCTGCCATCATGCCATTCCACAGAATCGCCTCTTGCCTTGTGATAAGCAGAGAGTTTCATCAGGCACAAGTTCGGCCACCTGTGTCCATCTACATCAATCAATCCTATTTTAATCGAGATCATCTCCTTAATTTAATCTGCCTATGGCGTAGAAATGCTGCGACCAATAGCTGCTGTCAGTCCTTGCGTACTGAATCGGATTGCCGCAGTGAATCATCATATTATTACCGACGTAAATCCCCACATGGCTCACCGGCCCAGGGGAGTTATAAGTGCCGGTAAAGAAAATGATGTCGCCGGGTTTGGCCTCCGACATTGGGATATGGGCGCATTGGTTATAAATGCCCTGGGCTGTGGTGCGGGGCAGGTTGTGGACACCGCTGTGCGTGTAAACATAGCAGACAAATCCGCTGCAATCAAAGCTGGTACTTGGAGAAGAACCGCCCCAGACGTAGGGGAACCCTAAATATTTTTCAGCTTCTGTGATCAGTGCGGCAAAATCAGGATCAGCCAGGGCTTCCCCCGGAATGTCGTAATCTTCACCGGCGCTTTCATTGGCGTAAATATCGCCGCCGAACAGATAGGGTTTATTCCCTTTTAAGGAAAGCGTGGCCGTATAGCGTTTTTTCTGCTCCTCGTCCAAGTTCTCCAGAGCAACCGCCCCGAATCCTTTGTTTCTAAGGGTCACATAGAGGATGTAATACTCATATTCCTCCTCATCCTCCGTGGTTTCCCCGGTTTCCGGGTCAGTGGAAGTAACCGTGCGGGTTCTGATCTCCACCACCTCACGGGTGGTCAGGCTGTATTGCCTGTCAAACATGGCTTCCAATTCTGCCTGCACCTGGGCAGGCGTAAAAGCGTCAAACTTTGCCGTCAGATAGGAAATCAGTTCATTGGGGTTATGTCCGATGCTGTCCACATCGTACCGGTATTCATCATAGCCAGAGTGGGTGCGCTCGATGTTTGCCAGTTCATTTTGCAAAGCAGTTTCCAGAGCGGTGTAATTGGCTTCCGTTTGAATGATGTCAGGATCTTCCGAAGTGTAGGAAGTTCCCAGCACGGCGCTCATGGCTCCGTCCATCATTACAGAGCAGGAAGAAAGGGACGAAAACACCATAATAATCAGCATGGCAATCGCACCAGCCATCACCAGCCCGCCCTTATGCTCCTGTACCACAGTCGCCACAGTCTGACCGATGCTGCCAAACATATCCTTTGCTTTCTGAACAACCGCCGAACCCTGTTTCTCCGCTTGCTTTGCTTTCCGAAATTCTTTAGCATACTGGCGCTTAATCCGCTGTTTCTGAATAAGCCGCTTGACCATGCTTTCCTGCAATTCCGGGTTATCACGGACAGCGGCATGGTAAGCGGCGCTGACATTCGCCCGATTGACCTGGGCTTCCAGTTTCTCCACCCGCTTATAAGGGGCGTTCTGCCGATACTTACGGATTTCATGGCTGGCGAGAGCAGCGGCCCCCTCAGACGCAAGTTCTGTCCGGTGGGCGGCTTTTGTGCCCACGTTTTCCTCCTCGACCTGATGAAGTTTGGAGTGGACGCCGGCACTGGCACTCTGTACCATACGCCTGCCCGCTTTTTTCGGCAGGGCTTCCTGACCACGTTTTTTCTCCACTTCCTCAAACCGGAGCGTGTGCTTCAACTTGCTTTTTTCGGGGTCAAGTTCTTTTTGCAGGCGCAGCTTTTTCTTCTTAGGCACTTTCTTTTTCGCTTTTTCCAGATTCGTGCCCAAAACCTCCGCCTTGTGTTCCGCACGGGCAGCCCGTTCCTCCGGGGTGAAATTCAGCCGTTTGCTGCGCTCCACATCGTCAGCATCGTAGATGTTGGCTTTTTTCTTCATGGCAGACCTCCTTATGCTGCCAAGTCCGCAGGCTTCGTGGTCATAACCCGATACAGCTTCGTATCCGTGGGGAATTTATCGACAAAGGGTATGATCTTATCCCCAAAGAACAAAAGCCCCTCACCGGCATCACTGTTCGTGATGTGCGCCAGTTCCTGGGGCGAGATGCCAAGACGCTGTGCCAGAATGTTCCGGTCACTGGCTGCCTGGTTCAGCATCAGGATAAAATCGCTGTTTTCCAGGATATTTTCAATCTCCGGGCTTTCCAACAAGTCTTTCACATTTTGAGTCAGAGCCGTCGGGATGCCGTTCCATTTTCGGAATCTCTTGTAAATTTCTGCGGTGTAGGCAGCCGTCTGCGGCTCCTTTAAAAGCAGGTGGAACTCATCTAAGTAGATACGGGTGGTCTTTCCGGCATAGCGGTTCACGGTGGTACGCTGCCAGATGTTATTCTGGACAGTCAACATACCGGGCTTTTTCAGATTCTGCCCCAGACCGCTGATGTCATAGCAGGCCACACGGTTATCAACATTGACGTTGGTTCGGTGGTTCAGATAATTGAGGGAACCAAATACATAAAGTTCCAGTGCCGTAGCAAGTTCCTGTGCCTGTTCTTCCTGCTGTGCCCGCAGGCACTCATACAAATCACCCAGGATCGGCATATTCTCCGGTCTGGGGTCTTTGATGAGCTGGCGGTAGATTTTGGGGATACAGCGGTCAATGACCGATTTCTCAATGGGCTTCAAGCCGCCCTGGGCGGCGGACAAAATCAGTTCACAGAATGACATGATAAAGTCCGCTTTCATCAGAAGCGGATTCTCGCCGGTATTCGTGGTCAAGTCTACATCCAGAGGATTGATATAATCGTGACTGTCCGGGGCAAGCCGGATCACCTGTCCCGAAAGCTGCTGGCACAGGGAAGTATATTCATTCTCAGGATCGAGGAACAAAATGTCATCCGTGGTATGCAGATAGACATCTGCCGCTTCCCGCTTGCAGCTAAAGGATTTACCGGAACCGGGAGTTCCAAGCACCACTCCGTTGGGACACTTGAGCGTTTTGCGGTCAGCCAGAATCATCCGGTTTGTGGTGGCGTTTAACCCATAGTAAACGCCTTTGGGCTGGAACACCTCACAGGCACGGAACGGCAAAAAGATTGCCGTCCCGCTGGTGGTAAGCCCACGCTGGATTTCCACCTGGTTGATACCGATGGGCAGCGCAGACACAAAACTCTGTTCCTGCTGATAGTCCAGCCGGATCAGATCGCAGTTCTGGGTATTGGTAATGCCGTTTGCGGAGTAAATCAGATTTTCCAGCTTCTGACGACTGGCCGCCGCATGGACAACCAGGATCGTAACCATAAACATTTTCTCGTCATGGTTCTGCAAATCCTCCAAAAGTTTCTGGGCTTCCTTGCCGAATGTCACAAGGTCGGGCGGCAGGATGTCCATATCAAAGCCAGAGCGGACAGCCCGTTTCTGTTCGTCAATCTTTGCCTTGTCCAGATCACTTAGCTTGCGCTTGACCGCTTTCAAGGCGGCATTCTGGTCGAGGGCTTTGGCATGGATGCTGACGATCTGACTCCCCTCTATGTTCAAAATGCTGTTTAACAGCGTGTCATACAGTTTGGTTGCCCGGATCTGCAAAAAAGAAACCGCCCCGAAAGATGCGCCGGAACGGAAATAGCGCCCATCCTTGAAGAAGAATGAGCTGGGGGCAATATAGTCTTTGCTGGACAGCCCTGTGTGCTTTAAGGAATCCCAGTTAAAACGGAACTTCCGGTTTTCTTCCAGATGCAGGCACCTATGGAGAAGCGTCAGCCGCTCATAACCGTCCATCGGATGTGCGGCAACCGTCAGGGAGCGGAAATGTCCCACCACATCATTGTCGATCTGCTCTAGGCGGGAACGGGCCTGCCTGATGCCGTCTGTTTCAATGGTATAGGTCAGGCAGATACGGCGCTCATACCGGCTTTTGGAAACCTGCCGCACCAGCATATCACTGTACTCCTTTCGGATTTCATCGAACTGGTCGCGCTGGGGATTAAGGGCAAGCATCTTCCGGTATTCCACCAGGTCTGCCGGGTAGCAGATCACGGAAAGTTCAAAACCCACAGACGGCCCGAAATAGTTGACCAGTTTGCAATAAAGCTCAAACAGAACCGCCTTTTCATCGTCAGACGCTTCGGCATAGTTGATGTCATCGCAGAGGACGCTTTTACTGTAAAGCCGGTTTGTGATGCGGCAGATGCCGTCCGGGTACATTTCTTCATAGGGAATGGTCTGTTGGGCGGTCTTTGCAATTTTACCCTCTTTTTTTGCCCGCCGGATTGCCTTTTCCACACGCCTTTTGTCGGCGGCGGTCAGCTTGGTGTCGGGCCGGATCACGAGATGTTCCCAGCCCACGGCTGTTCTTGCCGGTGGTTTTGTTCTGAATGGAAACAAGTTGTTGTACCTCCTTTTCATAGCGTGCCTGCCGCTCCAGGGCGGCAAACCGATTGTTGGTCTGGTAAGGTCTGGCCGCCGGTGCGAGCAGCCGGACACGGATGATATTTTTCAGAATCTTTTCCAAAGGCTGCCCGTTCTTCTCATACAGCCCGAACAGCATAAAGGGTGCTGCCAGGGCAATCAGAAGAAGCAGGGCAAGGTCATTCCCCAGGGAGTGCCGGGTCAAGAAATAAGTTCCCGCTCCTGCAATTCCGCCGAGGGAAAAGCAGGCAATCTGGCGCTTAGTCAGCCCAAAAGCCACCTTGTCCTTAACCTCGGTCAAGTCTTTGGTAATCGTCACATAAGCCAATCAAAACCCTCCTTTCTCAAAACTTAGTGTGCGTTTAGGATGCTTTTCGCTACAGAGCCGGTCTTAAACAAGCTGAAGCACAGAAGCACCGTGTAGGCAGCGCAGCTCCAGATGGAAGCCTGCAAATCCCCGCCCAGGGAAAGAGCATTGACCAGCACGGCATAAATGCCGACGCAGATCATGATTAAGAAGCCTTGCAGCCCTAGGGCGGCAAGCCCCCGGACGTAATTGGTGCCGATGTTGCCCCATTCCCGGTTCATAAAGGTGGCAAAGGGCAACGGGCCGACACTGGCGTAAATATAAATTTCAATCATCCTGCCATACAAAATAACCGTGATGATAAGCCCCATCGCTTTCATGGCAAAGGATACGACCCAGGTTTCCAGCATCAAGGCGAACAGATCTCCAAGCCCCGTGGCCTGAAGCTCCGTCGTGATGTTGGCGATTGCAGAGGAAATGTCGATGCTGGCGTTGGTATCTATGACACCGGCACTCCTTTGAACCATTGTCTGCGCAACCTGGAAAATCGCCATGATGAAATCAAAGGTATGATTAACGATGATTGCCGCCGCCGCTGACTTGAACGCCCATTTGAAGAACATAAAGGTATCAATGTCGTGCATATTGTTCTTCTCGATAATCATGGAAATCAGTTCATAAGTCAGGACGGCGGCGATCACAAGCCCCGCTATGGGGACTACCACATTCCTGGACAGCGTAAGAATAATGGAAAAGACGCTGGAATTCCAGGACTCCGGCGTCTTTCCCACTTCGGTTGCGATTGTGGCGACCTTGCTGTTGACATCGCTAAACATACTCGACAGATTGCCAGTGATGGCCCCGATTAAGAAGTCTTTCAGCCACTGTTCAATGGCGTCGATTATGCTTTGCATAAGCCGCTACCCGTGCCGATTAGACGGTAATCAGGCTGGACAGCAGCGGAACCACCTTCAGGCCGAGAAGCATAATACCGCCGCCCGCCATGAGCTGCTTGACACCCTGGCTTTTTGCTAATGTGCGATAAAGAAGTAATAGAAGTGTAAAAAATTTT